>Ga0272440_1000379_pt1 | contig 37790 bp, 35 predicted proteins | sample SSMMMBAug17_FD_192440 | JGI IMG/M metagenome (GOLD analysis project Ga0272440, IMG submission 192440) | Marine sediment archaeal communities from Little Sippewissett salt marsh, Falmouth, MA, United States - SSM-MMB-Aug17 | ecosystem: Environmental > Aquatic > Marine > Wetlands > Sediment ...
ATGCCGGTCAAAATGTACGAACCCAATTTGGTGCTTATCTGGCCTCAACAAATATATCAATGCCTTTTGAAGTTTTGAATGAAATTATGGATGGCGTGATGCATAAAATTGGTTTGCAGTAAAATCATTTAATCATCATGTCAAGTTTGCTTTTTCGCGGAACCTGGCCCTATAAGGACCAGGTTTTATCATTATTTAAGCAATACCGAGTTTAAATTTTAGAGATTGTAACGTGTTCTTCATGAGCATTGTTATTGTCATGGGTCCAACACCGCCTGGTACGGGTGTAATAGAGCCTGCAATTTCTTTGGCAGCATCAAAATCAACATCACCTTTCAGAATTGCGATCTTTTTACCCGTCTTTTCGCTAATTTTTTCACCCACTCGATTAACGCCAACATCAATAACACATGACCCGGGTTTAATCCATTCGGGTTTAACCAGGTCGGGAACACCGGCAGCAACAATCAAAATATCAGCACGTTTACAATGTGCTGCCAGATCCTTTGTACCCGTATGAACAATTGTCACTGTAGAGTTCGCACCTACACCCTTTTGAAGCATCATATTGGCAATCGGTTTTCCAACGATATTAGAACGTCCTACGACAACAACCTCAGCGCCTTTGGTCTCAACACCTGCACGAACAATCATTTCTTGAATACCTGCTGGTGTACAGGGTGGAAATTTAACCTCGTCTCCACCAATCATCAAACGACCAACGTTGACAGGATGAAAACCATCAACGTCCTTATCCGGATCAATGGCATTAAGAACTTTTTTCTCATCTATTTGCTTGGGCAAAGGCAGTTGGACGAGGATTCCATTGATTGAATCATCATTATTGTATTTATCAATTAATGCCAATAATTGTTCTTCAGTAATGTCTTCAGGTTGAGAATCCTGAATTTCTTTAAAACCAACTCGATGAGCTGTTTTTATTTTTAATGTCACATATGAAATGGATGCTGGATTTTCACCCACTAAAATCGTGACTAATCCGGGAACAACGCCATGCTTTTCCTTGATATTTGAAACATCTGTTGTTATTTCCTCAAGGATTTGTTCACGTATTTCTGTTCCTTTGATTAATGTTGCCGACATATTTTTCTCCTTTCAAGATGGGCTAGCCCTGTCATTTTTTGGTAAGACTATCCGTTATTTTTGTGACTGATCTTTGAATCAGTCTTTTTGTTGACGTTTAATCATTTCATTGATTTCTTTTGTCACTTTTTCCAAATCTTGTTGTATGGGTTCACAAATTTTATGAAACACAATATCATCAATTTCACCATTTGTGTGCATTTTTTTTAGACGATTAATTGCTCTTAACAAAATTGTTTTTTCACCCCGTTTTTCACCTCGTTTCTCACCTAGTTTTTCACCTCGTTTTTCACCTCGTTTTTCACCTTGCTTTTCAGCAATGCCAAATAGATCTTGGTATGCACGAGTTTCTTCAAAACGAGGTAAGCTTTCTATTTCAATCATTTTGATTATCTCCTCACCCGATAATTCAGGAAATCTTGCCGATAACCACCTGAAAAATGCACTTGCAAAATGACCCTTAACATTTTTTGGTAACCGGCTCATTTTTAATTGTTTGTACCATTTTCTTGAATATTTTATTAAGGTGTTCAGATCCTTTTCTAGTAGAGGCTTAAATACAACTACCATAGGATGATTTGGATGTTTTATTTCAAGATCTTTTATGTATTCTTTCAAATAAACTATTCTTAACACTCTATTTTTGGAATATGCCAAATAATGCCAGGGATTTGTTTTTGGATCCAGTTCTTTATGAAGAAAGATTAAGATTCCTCTAATGTCATTAACTTTATATTCCATTGCATATGACGCCATCTCCATTATTAAACGATGATAAATATTTGAATCATATTGGGCCTGAAATTCCATGACATAAGTTGGTGCATTTATATCTTGTGGTGCCAAGACACCATCAGTTCTTCGCTCAAACTCTTTTAATGTAATTGATTTCAAGGAATAGATGCTTTTTGTTCTTATTTTTGCACATTTTAGTAGGTATCTGGGATAAGATGTAAATATTTTGAATATTTCTTTATCTGTTTTCATATTGCTGCCAGCATCTTAAATTGTAGCATTCCTAACTATGCGTGAACTAAACAGGAAATGGTATTGCATCAATTCCGTCAGTCTCTGAAAAACCCATCATGATATTCATATTTTGAATCGCTTGCCCTGCAGCGCCTTTGATGAGATTATCTATTGTGGAAACAATAACAGCCATTCCCTTTTCTCTTGAATACTTGATTCCAATATCGCAATAATTCGTTCCACGTACATGTGCTGCATTTGGCATACGACCATCAGGTAAAACCCGAACAAAAGAACAGTTCTTATACGCTTCACAGAGACATTCCCGAAGTTTGACTTCACTGGCCTGAGATCGAGCATAAATTGTAGATACAATTCCGCGGGACATTGGAATCAGATGCGGAACAAAAAGAACTTGCACGTTCTCTCCGGCTGCCAATGATAGGTTTTCATTGATTTCAGGTTCATGCCTATGTTCTGCAACCTTATAAGCTGTAAATCCTTCATTAACTTCACAATACAAGGTGCCCAATGATAGCGACCGGCCAGCGCCACTCACACCAGATTTTGAATCTGCAATTATTCCTGTTGAATCAATCAGTTTTTCTTTTAAAAGCGGTATCAATGGCAATAAAATACTGGTGGGATAACATCCCGGATTGCCAATTATCTGAGCTGTGGATATTTCTTCCTTATTTACTTCACTTAATCCATACACTGCCTTTCTCAGCCAATGCGGCGCTTCATGAGATTGATAATATGTTTCATACATGGATTGGTTTTTGAATCGAAAATCTGCTGATAAATCAACAACTTTCTTTCCCGCATCTAAGAGAGGGGCTGCAATATTCATTGAGGTTTTGTGTGGAAGTGCTAAGAAAAAGATATCCGCTTTTTGGATCGCCTCATCAGAACGAAAATGTTCACAAGATAAATTCATGCATCCTGTAAAGGCTGGAAAGACGTTTTCGTAAGATTGTCCCGCATATTGTCGGGATGTGATCAAATTAAGTGTTACATGCGGATGCCCGGAAATAAGACGCACGAGTTCAGCACCTGCATATCCACTTGCTCCGATGACTGCAACGCATTTTTTTGTTGTCATTATCACTCCTGAGCAGTTGGCATTCACATATAAGGAAAAAGGGCTGTTAAACGATTTCCTTTTCCCTTGTTGATTCTGAAAAAGGCAAGCTTAACGTTTTGAGAATTGATATCGCGCGCGTGCGCCCCGTTGGCCATATTTTTTTCGTTCTTTTTCTCTATCGTCACGAGATATAAAACCAGCTTTTTTTAGTGTTTTTCGAAATTCAGGGTTGACCATAACTAATGCACGTGTAATACCATGTCGCACTGCACCCGCTTGACCAGATATTCCACCACCTTTGACAGTAACTGTAACATCAAATTTATCTGTTGTTCCTGTAAGTTCAAATGGTTGCATTAATAGCATTTTAGCTGTCTCGACCTTAAAATAATCATCCAAAGGACGCTTGTTTACCACAATTTTGCCATCACCCGGCTTTAAGAAAGTTCTTGCGATTGCGTTTTTACGACGCCCTGTCGCGTAATAGGTATGTTCTTGACTCATTTCATTGTCTCCAAAATACTAATATTTCCCACGATGTCATCAGCGGGTTGTCGATTTTCTATCGATGCTTCATTAAACTAAATTGACATTTGCTCCGGGCACTGGGCTATGTGAGGATGTTCAGGGCCTGAATAAACTTTGAGCTTTCTAAATAGCTTTCGCCCCAGCCGATTTTTGGGAAGCATCCCTTTTACCGAATGACGTATTAATTCTTCAGGTTTTTTTTCCAGTTGTTTTTTTGCATTGATCTCTTTCAATCCACCAATATAACCGCTGTGTCGGTAATACATTTTTTTGTTCAGCTTGTTGCCTGTAAGCCTTACTTTTTCTGCATTAATTACAACAATCCAGTCTCCCATGTCTGTGTGTGGGGTAAACATTGGATTGTGTTTTCCGCGTAAACGTGATGCGATAGCAGTACTCAATCGACCCAAGACCTGATCTTTGGCATCAACAACAAACCATTTTTTCGGATTGTCAGATTGTTTCGCACTATATGTGTATTTTTTCACTGACTCCACTCCTTCAAAACAATGACCTTTCATGTCATTGCCAATTAAAATTGTATTTTGTTTATTACTCATTTTTCTTGAAGGTCAAGTTCAAAAAACACTTATTATAAAATATGAAGATACATCTGTCAAGTATAAAATTAATCCCAAATTTCAATTTCTTTTAATGCGCGAAAACGTTGTGCTTCATCGTTCTCATCATATTCTATGGATTGAAGCAAAGCTTTAATTTTTGGAGAATTCGATATCAAAAAGATATTGTGTTTTTTTTCTTGTCCAAGTTTCGAGCAAACATGATTTGAATCATATGTCTTTAAAAATGAATCGACGGCCTTGTCATTCAATGCATGTTTTTTGGCAAACCGCATGGCTGGAAGGACATAATCATGCCCGGCATAAATAATTGTATGATCAGGCAATGTAAGAATCGTTTTCAAACTATTCACAAAAGAGGCTTCATCATGGGAAAAACAATTTCCAACAGTGCCATTGAACAGCGTATCGCCGGTTATCAAGCAATCATTCACATAGAAACAGATACTGTCGTCTGTATGCCCAGGAGTGGGAATAATTTTAATTTTTATGTTTTCAATATGGACTGTTTTTTCATCGATTAATTTTTTGACTGAGACGAAAGAAGCGCCTGTTTCCTGTAAAAGCTTGTTATTTCCTGAAGTATGGTCACCATGATTGTGTGTGTTAAAAATATATTTAAGCGTTAAACTCTTTTTATCTAAATATGATAAAATTTCAGATACAGCACCACCATCAATCACTATCGCATCTGATGTCCCATGAATGACATATGCCATATTATCTGTATAATACCTGAATTGTTTTATAGACATTGGTATCTCCTTGTTTGTTTGAAATCTTAGCAGTTACCTTCTGATTTATCTTGAAACCAGATGAATACCATGATAAGATTAAAATTTATGAGTAAATTAGAATGTTCAAAATGACAGTCAGGATATTAAAAGCAATGGCTGTTGTGTTTATTGATACAACAAACAAAACCCCCTTTTAAATAGAGACCATTTAACATGTCAATCAAAGATTTAATTGTACCCCGATGGAAACACAGTAATCCGCAAGTACGAATTCAGTCTATTCGTTCCCTGGAATCTGCAAATAAATCGGATGTATTAAAACAAGTTTTAAATAATGATCCTGAACCAAAGGTTCGTATTGAGGCCATCCAACAATTGGATGACCTTGACTTGCTCAAACACGTGATTAATACCGATGCTGATCCAAATGCGCAAAATGCAGCCATAAACAAATTGAATAAATGCTATGCGAACAAAATTTATAATACAAGTGACCAATCTCTGCAAGGAGAATTAATCATTAGAATTAAAGATGAAAAAATTCTTGCACAAATCGCCTGTGACGCTGAAAGACCGGAGATACGTTTGATGGCTATTGATCGCATTTCGAATCCGATGTTGTTATGTCAAATAACAGAACAAAATTGCGGCCTCAAGCCTGGAAAAGCAATTGTTGATAAAATATCCGCCCCAAAACATCTTGAAACGATATCCAAAAATGCCAGTAATAAAAAAATTAAAAAATATGCAAAGGAAAAATTGACCAATTTTTTGGAGAATCCTGATGTCCTTTCTCCAGAAAAACGAACCGAATGGGAGCTTGAAGAATTATGCCTGGAACTCGAAAAAATTGTTGCATCGGAAAAGTGGGAAGAAAGTTTTTCCTTCTTAAACTATGTTCAGACGAAATGGACTGAATTTGATCCGAACAAAACACATCCCCTTAGAAAACGACTCGATCAATTCCGAAAAAAAATTGAAGAGCAGGTTGATCAGCTGGATCGTAAAGCAGATACTGTTTCACAAATGACAGACCTGTGTAAAACACTTGAACAATTATTTGAAGAAATTGAAAAGTCAACTGTACCGTCCAATAATTCCAAATTTCTATCCTACTATGAAAAGAAAATGCGACAGATAAAAGATCAATGGGATCAGGCAGAGCTGAGTGTTGAAGATGGTATCATTCCCTTTTCTGTCTATCACAATCTAAGCTCTCGTTACAATCGTTCCATTGAACAAATGGATCGTTTTATTCTTGACCGGACAAAAGCATATGCAAATTATCAGGTCAGCGTCAAAGATCTTTGTGACATTTGCTCTCAACTTGAACAACTTAAAGATAAGAATGATGATCAAAATCAAATCAATACGATCACAGCTTTCAAATCAAAATGGTCAGAAATCCAAAAAGATATGCCTTGTGCGCCACCAATCGATGTTTCAACAAGATATAAAAAAATAATTGACTATTTTGTACAACAACAAAAAGATGTTGAAAATGACATTATCGCCCATAAAATCAAAGAAGAAAAAAGATTGGAAGAATTATGTGAAATAGTTGAACAGACAAAATCTGCAGAGATTCGCGCCGGTCTTGAAAAAATTGTCAAGTCTGCTCAAAAAGAATGGCAGTCTTTAGGAGAAAAAGCACCTGATAAAAAATTTGAATTGACAGATCGGTTTGAGCGAGCCTGTCAAGAATTCTTTACAGTTCAGCGAGATTTTTGGGAAAAGAGGAATTGGGAACAGTGGGCCAATCTCGCTTTGAAAGAAGAATTGTGCGACACGCTCGAACAGTCATTAAATAATGATACGATACAGACAATGGCCGAACTTGTCCGCAGAGCTCAGGAAAAATGGCGAGAGCTCGGATCTGTGGAGCGAAATAAATCAGAATCCATTTGGGCTAGATTTCATAAAGCTTGCGATCAAATATACACCCATTGTTATGCGGAAAAAGAAAAAATTCATGATGAACTGAAAAAAATTATAGATACCCTTAATAATGATATCAGTTGGAAAGACACCACTGAAATAATAAAGGCCATACAAGAACGTTGGAATACAATCGGACCATTACCAAAAGCTGTTGAAAAAGATTTAAGACAATCATTTCAAGACATGTGTAATCTTTTTTTTGAAAAACAAAGAGATTTTTATCATAAAAAAGATCAAGAACGTAAACAAAACTTGAATGTAAAAAAAGACCTTTGCGAACAGGCTGAAAAATTAGCCCATTCAACTGATTGGGCTGAGACATCACGAAAACTGAAAGCACTTCAACGAGAATGGAAACAAATAGGTCCAGTTCCCAGACAAGAAAGTGACATCCTTTGGAAAAAATTTCGGACAGCATGCAATACTTTTTTTCAACGCCTGGAAAATGAAATCCCAAAAAATTTAGAAAAGAAACAAATACTATGCGAGCAGGCTGAAAAAATTGTGGCGAATCTTGAACAAACTGATAAATTTGACCAATTCACCGAGCAAATTTTAGATCTTCAGCAACAATGGAAACAGATTGGTCCAGTCCCGCAAGAAAAATCTCAGGAAATTTGGGAACGTTTTCAGACCCCTTGCAATTCTTTTTTTGAGAAAAAAAGTGCATATATCAAACAGCGAAAACAACAATGGGATGAAAATCAAAAAGCCAAGGAAAAATTGGTTGAAGAATCTGAATCACTGGCTTCATCAACAGATTGGAAAGCAACTTCAGCAAGACTTGCTGAATTGCAAAAGCAATGGAAGAAAATCGGTAGCACGACTCGAAAAATTGAACAAGAACTATGGAGCCGATTTCAAGAGGCCAATGATTATTTCTTTTCAAATCAAGTCAAGCATTTTGAATCATTAGATGCTGAAAAAAAAGAAAAGCTCAAACGAAAAGAAAGTCTTTGTATGAGTCTGGAAATTCTAGCCAAGTTGACAACATCAACGACAGCAAACTTTGAATATAATAAATTCATTCCCATTGCAGAACAATTAGATATGGCTTTGAAATTTAAAGATGAAATATTTGTTCCAAATGATAGCGCCATTACTCGTGCCAATGCATTGAAAAAAATGAAAGATATCCAGTCAAAATGGGAAACAATTGGAAAAATCAGTGCCAGGTATGACAAATCGCTATCCAATCGCTATCAAAAAGCAATTGAGTATTTGTCTTCTGTGATATCTAAATAAGGATTGAAAATGAACATCATCACACACAATAAAATAAATAGAGAACTATGCGGCAATCCGATTGAATTAAAAGATGGCTTTTGCCGGATTGAGCTTTTAACCACAGAACAAATGTCAGTCGATGAATTCAAGCTTGTGCATGGTGGATTTGTTTTTGGTCTTGCAGATCATGCAGCCATGCTAGCTGTGAATGATCCAAATGTTGTTTTGGCCCAGGCATCAGTATCGTTTTTAAAGCCTGTTCAGCCCGATGAGATTTTGATTGCTGAAGCTCACGTAAAAAATGTTGAGGGCAAAAAACAAATCGTTCATGTCAGCGTTTTACGCAATGAAGATATCGTATTTAAAGGTGAATTTGTGTGTTTCACACTCAAAAAACATGTTCTTGATTCATAAACATGGGAATTGTCATGAAAGATCCATTATTTAACTATCATGAGCGCATGAACAAGGTGCAGCGTCAGTTAAAAGAAAAATCCTATCAAGCTTACCTTGTTTGTAATGCGGAAAACAGACATTATTTAACCGGTTTTTTTGCGGATGATCACTATATTGATGAAATATCTGGTTATTTATTTATAACAGAAAATAACATTCTCTTGGCAACTGATTCTCGATATGTGACACAGGCAAAAGAGCAAACTCATGGAATTGAAATTGCCTGTTTTAATAAGTATCCAGAATCATTTATTCCAGAAATTCTCAAAAAAATGGACATTCAGTCATTAGGGTTTGAAAGCAATCGAATCTCAGTTGAATTACAAAATAAATTACAACGAAATATTTTAGACCAAAACCTAAATGTTCAATTGGTTCCAGATCCAAACTTTGCTGGAAATAATCGATGTGTAAAGGAAGCTGGTGAACTTGATCTCATCAAAAAGGCTTTACATATTGCCGAGCAAGCTTTCTTAAAAACACTTAAATCAATCACCCCCAAAATGACTGAGAAAGAAATCGCCTGGCAATTAGAAAGTGAAATACGACAGGGAGGTGCAGATAGTCTTTCATTTGATATAATTGTTGCATCTGGTCCTAATGCGGCACTACCTCATGCCGTTCCAACAGATCGGGTTGTTGGCGAGGGGACACCCATACTATTTGATTGGGGGGCTCGACTGAACGGATATTGTTCTGATACATCCAGAACGATTGTTTTTGGAACACCTGAAAAAGAATTTATAGATGCCTTTCATGCTTTGGTTGATACACAAAAGCAAGCGATTGATGCTATCGTTTCAGGTCGTAAAACAAAAGCAATTGCCCAAAGCGTGCAAGATTATCTGGATCATCAAGGTTATAAAGAAACAAAGTTCGCTCATGGATTAGGCCACGGTGTCGGATTGGCAACACATGAAATGCCAACCTTGAGTCTGCTGAAAGACAATACGCTGGAAGAAAATGCAGTGATAACAGTAGAACCAGGAATATATGTTCCCAATAAATGGGGAATTCGTCTCGAAAATATGGTGGTTGTAAAAAAAGAACAATCACAGGTACTAAACCAATTGTCGGTTGAGTATGATATGAATAAACTTTAATTAATGCCATCTGGCATTTCAATGGGAGAAGAATGCATGGATGATTCTGCATCACATGATATTATTCGTTTTGGATTGGCGAGTCTGATAAAAATTATTTTGTTTTTCTTTATTTTATTAATTATCAGCTCAGTTTTTCTCGTTACAATTGGTTGGATATTAACGATGGCTTTTTCCGAATTTGAACTGTTTGAAGCCACCTTGATTCCATTATTAATTGTGGGGTTTGCATCAATACTGGTTGGCCTGATTTCTATCTGGCTAAGGTTAGGTGAAATTGGATATGTTCTGGATCCTGAATCAGAAGTTTTTGATGAATCAGATTTGTATGATGAAGATTATCATTTTGATAGAAATGACTTTCAGAACAATGAGGAAGCTTCTGGCAAAAAATCATCTGCCACAATAACACCTATACTCAAGAAACGTAATCAACTCAAAACACAAGATGGTAGTTCTGAATCATCAGATGATTATTAAATTCGTATAGGAAAACAATGAAACGTAAAAGTTTATTGATACTGATCATTATCGGAATGCTGTCCTACTTCTTTTTGGATATTCAGCAAGTGGTGATGTATATTTATCAATACTTAATAAAAGATGTACCTGTTGCTGTTCAAAAAGAAGGAACGCCGATTGTACCAGGAAAACCATGCATTGTCCCCGGTGGAAAAGCTTACTATTATCCAAGTCCCAACAGAAAGGGATATGTTGAAGTTACAGTTAAAAAAGTCAGTGAGAAACCTTTTCAATCTCTAGTTGTGATCGAAAGAATCCGAACAATCAAACCTTTTAAATATCATAAAGTCAGCTATTACCCAAACGAACAGTTGTGGTTACCATCAGAGCATTTACAATGTCATGAACGAAAATAATTTATTCTGGCATGTTTATTGCCAATTAGGTTGATTTATTTTATATGGGAACAATCATTGATGTCTAAGTTAAGAATTCATGAACTGGCCAAAGCGTTAAATGTATCCAGCAAAGTATTGATTGCATATCTTCAGCAGAAGGATCTGGATGTCAGCAGTCATATGAGTTCAATAGATTCTGAATCGTTTGAGCGTATCCGACCAGATATTGAAACCAAAATAGCAAATTGGAAAAATCAAGGGTTATTTACAACCCATGAAACGCACACCGCTCCAGAAAAATTGATCAAGGAAAAAGGTGGAAAACGATGTAATCCATATATCACAGGGAATCCTGTCGGACAGGGCGATGCTTTTATTGGTCGAGCCGACATTTTAAAAACAGTATTAAATACCCTTCATAATCCCAATGAAAATGGAATGATTTTATATGGTCAACGTCGTATTGGAAAAACCTCTGTGCTTCAACGCCTGGCAAATACCCTTTCTAAACGAACTCAGTTTATTCCAATTTATTTTGATCTTCAAGATAAAGCATCTCTTAGCCTGGATAGTCTTCTCAAATTTCTAGCCGAACATATTATTCACCTTTCAGGCATACCATCGTTTGAAAAATGGACACATGATATTCAGTCTGATTTTCAAAACGTATTTATTCCCTATGTGTTGAGATTAATGCCCCAAAAAACGAGCCTTGTATTATTATTTGATGAATTTGATATTCTTGATAGTCCAACCCATGATCAGGCAGTCAGTGTTTTTTTTCCTTACTTTAGAAATTTAATGCAATTAGATGCTCGCCTGAAATTTATTTTTGTTATTGGGCGCCGTCCGGAAGATCTATCCACAGTTTACCTGTCTCTTTTTAAAGGTGTGAAATCTCTTCATGTATCATTGTTGAATCATAAAGACACAGAATCTTTGATTCGATTATCTGAGCTAAACAACAGCCTGAAATGGTCGAATGCATCTATTGAAATAGTTGTCAAACTGACCGGTGGACATCCATATTTAACCCAGCAATTATGTCAGGTCATATGGGATGAAAAAAAAGAAAAACGAAGGTTATCGGCTGATATCGTTGAACCACAGGATATTGAACCTTTGATATCAAAAGCCCTTGCATGTGCGACAAACTCTCTTGAATGGCTTTGGGATGGTATTGGTCCGGCTGAACGTGTTGTTATTTCCGCATTGGCTTCAAGTGGTCCTGACCCGATTTCGCAGGAGGATTTGGAAAATAGACTTCAGGAAAGCGGGGTGCGTATTCTTATTGGCGAATTACGTGATGCGCCTTCAGTTCTTGAAGAATGGAATCTTATTTACTCAAATCATGATGGGCTCTGTATGCGGGTGGAAATTCTTCGGCGGTGGATTGTTGATAAAAAACCTTTGAGTCGAGTTCGGGAAGAAATGGATCGTATTTTGCCGGTTGCAGAGAATTTATTTCAGGCAGCGTATCGATTGTATCAAAGTGGTGAATTAAATGAAACGCGCCAGTTATTGCAGCGCGCATTAGGGCATAACCCAAACCACATGAAAGCCAATCAATTATTAGCAGAAATCTTTTTGGCTGAAGGGGACTTGCTTGAAGCGCGAAAGCTTCTTGAAACGCTTTATACCTATAATCCATCACTGGCGCGACCAAGATTAATTCAAACCATCTTGAGTCAGGCCAAAAAAGAAATGGAAGAATCCGCCCAACTCGCATTATTTGAGAAAGTAATAGAATTGGACCCACGTCAACCAGAAGCTGTTTCAAACTGTTCCAGACTCTGGGAGAATAAAGGTGATAGAGCATTTGAAAAAAATGATTTTGAAAATGCGCTCGTTGAATATGAAAAAGCGCGTATTCCTGAAAAAATTGAAAAGGTTAAACAGACGATACATTTAAATGGATTATACCTTGAAGCCATAGAATCTCTTAATACAAATGATCGCGTGAATTCAATCGATTTATTGGTTAAAATCATTTCAATGAAACCAACATTTCGAGAAACGAGTCGATATTTTCATCTCGCTGTTACAGGTGTTGATATTCAAGAGATTGAAAAACGCCTTGAAAGTCAGAATGCCATTACTGCCGAACTTCGTAAAGAATATCTTTTACTGAAAAATCAGGTCTCTGTGTTGGAGTCAGAGAAAAAGGAGCTTGAAAACAGTACTGTGGTAAACGAGCGTCGGGAACTGCAAGAACGAATTCAGTCACTCGAACAAGAAAAACTGGAATTACGTAATCTGCAGCACAAATTGAAAACGATGATCGAACAATCAGTTGTTGAAAATCGGAAGGAAAAAACCCGGCAAAATCGTTCTTATAATTAATGATATCATGAAATTTGTTTTCCAAGAAATCCTTAGCAAAATGCTTGATAATTTTAAACAAAACATATATAATTTGTAAAATTTTTAGGCAAATTCTTAGGATATTGTCAATCAATGTCATCAAAAATGATCATAAATGAAAGGAGTAACTATGAATTATTTCAAAATTATTTGTCGTGTAATGAGTACATGGATATTTTTATGCATGTTTGGAATTGCTTTTGCCACGCCTCCAAAAGTGCCTTTGGCCTTGCTGATCAATATCAAAGGTAAGGTTGAACTTTCAAAAAATGGGCAATCCTTTAATGACGTTCTTACTAAAGATAGATTTATATTAGATGGTTATCATATACAAACCGGCGCTGATGGTTCTGGCACGATTATTTTTTTACAACAGGATAACATGTGTAAAATTGAGCCTAATTCTCATATTGAAATAATTAATGGGTACATAAAGAAGGTGAATGGAAAATTTCAAGATCTGTCATCATCAGAAAAAGTTCTGGAAGACATTGATCGGCAATACTTACATGCGATGAAATATACAATGTCCAGGAAGTCAAGTGGAAAGAAAAAAATAAGCGTTAAATTGCCACGATCATTATCAGTTTGTAAGGATTTCCCCTTACTGGTGTGGAAAAATTGTGGCAAAGCGTATACATATCGTCTGACAGTGGGAACAAATACTTACGATGTTCCGGCCTCAGAAGATAAAGTGGTCCGGTTTACATTGCCAGAGTTGAAACCTGGAAAATACAAGTATGCTGTTGAAGTACTCAAAGGGGGAGAAGTTGCCTATAAACCCAAAAAAGCAAAAAAATTGATATTTCTTGCTGAAGATGAACTTACTGTTTTCCAAAAACAAAGAAAAACCATTGATAGCATCGCAAAAGGAAACTTACTCTTGCTAGGAATGCGGCTTGAAAAACTTGACATTAATGGCGGCGCCTACGATGCATATGAACGTTATTTTAATGTCCATTCAGATGATAATGAAATGAGGCCTTTTTTTATTCGCGCTTGCCACAGTTTAAAATTGAATGAATTGAAGTTAGAACAAATCAACCTGTTTAATCCTGAAGGATCAGGTTCTCGTGGTTTGAGTCGCTAATACAATAAGGAGAATATCAATGAAAGGAATTATCTTAGCTGGTGGATCGGGGACGCGCCTGCATCCGATTACACATGTTGTCAGTAAGCAATTGTTGCCGGTTTATGACAAGCCCATGATTTATTACCCACTGTCAATACACATGCTTGCAGGCTTGAAAGAAATATTAATTATTTCAACGCCTCATGATTTGCCACTTTATCGAAAGTTATTGGGTGATGGATCACAATTAGGAATCAACATATCATATGCCGAACAGCCCAGACCAGAAGGCCTTGCACAGGCATTTCTTATCGGCCATGATTTTGTAGGAAAAGACGCCGTTTCATTGATCCTTGGCGATAATATTTTTTATGGTCAAGGATTATCGTCAGTATTGAGAAAAGCGGTTGCCAATAACCAGGGAGCGACAGTATTTGCCTATCAAGTAAAAGATCCCGAGCGATATGGTGTTGTTCATTTTGATGACAATGGCATGCCGGTTGAGATCGTTGAAAAACCATCAGAACCAAAATCAAAAATGGCAGTAACCGGCTTGTATTATTACGATAATCGTGTACTTGAAATTGCAAAGTCTCTCAAGCCATCTGCACGAGGTGAACTAGAAATTACTGATGTCAATCAAATTTATCTTGAAGAAAAAAATCTTAAAATTGTTTCTTTGGGGCGTGGGTATGCCTGGCTGGATACAGGAACAAATACGACGCTGATGCAGGCTTCGAACTTTATTGAAGCCATTGAATCTCGACAGGGATTAAAAATTGCGTGTATTGAAGAAATTGCGTATGTGATGGGGTATATTGATGCAGAACAACTCGAACGACTGGCTGTCCCATTAATGAAAAGTGATTATGGGCGCTATTTAATGGAAAATGTGCTGTCGAAAAAGGAAACATGATGAACGTTACTGAAACTGAAATACCTGATATCAAAATAATAGATATTGATGTTTTTCCTGATGAGCGTGGTTTTTTATGTGAAACCTACCAAGAAAATAAATATATTGGTAAAGGCATTACTGAAAAGTTTGTTCAGGATAATCAGTCTTTTTCAAAAAAACACGTCATAAGAGGGCTTCATTTTCAGCAAAGACACCCACAGGGAAAACTCATTATGGCTGTTGCAGGAGAAATTTTTGATGTTGCAGTAGATATTCGAATCAAATCCCCGACCTATGGCAAATGGGTAGGGGTGTCTCTGTCCGATAAAAATCAAAGACAATTGTATATTCCAGAAGGATTTGCTCATGGTTTTTGTGTCGTCAGTGATTATGCCATTGTACATTATAAATGCACAAATTTTTATGACCCAGCGGATAATAGGGGTTTAATATGGAGTGATCCAGATATAAAAATTGGTTGGCCAACCAAAAACCCACTTGTTTCATCACGAGATAAACAACTTCCGACACTCAAAGAATATATGGCTGGATAATTCTTTGTATCGTGAAAAGATTTTTTTGGGAATATTATTTTCAGTCTAAGTTTGATTACCAGAAAATAACACCCGCCGGATCCATAACGCCAGGCTATTATCTGTAATTCTTAGGAATACTCGACAAATAACTGGCTTATTTTTCTTGATCGTCCGAAAAATAAGTTCGTGTAGAGACGTCGCATGCTACGTCTCTACAGTACAATTATCTCAAAACAAACAATATCAATAAAGGAAAAGTTATTTTCAGATTATTCCGAAATCATTCTATTCATCACGATGATGTGAATATTGAAAAGAAAAAGGAATTATAATGATACACAAGGCCACCGAAAAATCAAATATATTGATCGTAGATGATTCAACTGTCAACCTGTTTCTTTTGGAAGAACAATTAAAAGATGAATACACGATCATTTCAGCCACACATGGAAGTGAAGCGATTGAAAAAGCCAATGCAACGCCGCAACCGGATATCATACTTTTGGATATTATCATGCCTGATATGGATGGTTATGAAGTGTGCTCACGATTAAAGCGAGCCCCAAAAACATCCGCCATTCCAATTATTTTCATCACATCTGAAGACGAAGCAGATAAAGAAACTTATGGCCTTAAACTAGGTGCATCAGATTATATTACCCGACCTTTCAATATTGAAATTGTAAAGTCTAGAATCAACATACATCTAGACTTGAAGAAGAATCAAGAAGCATTAGAATCCGCCATTTTGGAACTTAAAGAGAAAGAAACATATCTTGAAACCATTATGGAAACGATTCAAAATGGGGTTATTATTAGTGATCCACAAACACACCTCATTATTGATGTCAATCCATTTTTTTGTGATATGGTGGGAACAAAAAGGAAAGACTTACTAGGCAACGATTACCGCGATTATCTTGGGACAGGAGAGACAAATAAAGATAATGATTCAAAAGTGAATCATTACAGAGACCATAGCTTACTGAAAACAAGTGGCTGCGAAATCATTCATACAAGGAGATGGTTTAAAACAGCCCAATTACACGATAAGAATATTCTTGTACAGAGTCTATCAGATATTACCGATATGAAAGAGCTTTTGAAAACGCAAGATATCAATATCATTCAAGCCAAGCGCATCATGAAAGTGATTCACAGTCAGCCGGAAAGAAATGTCAACATAGAAAATAATATGAATTTGTTTATAAATTACTGCACATGTCCCTGCCATAAGGAAGGCGGAGATCATTTATTTGTAAAATCTGTACGTTCAAGCCTGGACCAATCAAAAAGAACATTTATGAGTATCAAAGATCAATCCGGACACGAAGTCGGGTGCATTTTACGTAGCATTATCACAGATTTGATTCATCATGCGATCATTCACAACAACTCAACACAACCTCTGAACCAAATGATTACCCAATTAAATAAGGAAATTCTTAAATCAAAAGCTTTTTCTCTTGAAGAATTCTTTACGTCAATCAATATCATGATTGATCATAAATCATCAACATTGCATTATGTTTCTACCGGTCATCCTGTTTTTTTTCTGATTCGAAATAATAAGGTATATGTTATGGGGAAACCCGGTGATGAAGGCACCAATTTGCCTGTCCCCATGCCTGACTGCCAGTTTGAAAAGGGCGTTCATACGATGGAACCTGGAGATCGCTATATATTCTTTACTGATGGCATGCTTGATCTTCCGATGAAATCAGGGGGCGAACCTTTAACAACTGATGACATCCGAGATCGTCTGGAAATTCTTGCTCAAAATGGTCATCAGTATATTTCAGAAATTATGGTAAGTTTTATTGATTGGCTGAGTCAAAAATCCAATGGATTGTTTAAACAATCTATGTCAGACCAATCGGAGCCTGTCTTTATCAATAAAACTGGAGATGACATTTCACTCTTATGGTTTGAAGTTGAATCGACTGCCACAACTATCGTGGAAACAATTTATCCAAAAACAATTCAGGAAGTTGATGACTTTATTCAAGATTTTCATGACGAAATCATTGCTCAGTGTGAACGAAAAAACTTCCAGGTTTCAAGTCATATGATTCGGACAGCACTCACTGAAATGCTTTTGAATGCCTGGAAACATGGCAATAAAAAAGATCCAACAAAAAGCATTACCCTTAGAATTCGGTATGCCAACGATATCCATTTAGAGATCATTGACTCTGGTGAAGGATTTGACTATTCTAACCTCCCAGATCCAACTGAATCCGATAATATTTTGAAAACATCAGGCCGCGGCATTTTTATGACACGTTATGCTGCAAATGAAGTTTTTTGGCAAGATAGTGGACGTCATGTAACTGCAGTTTTTAGACGTAAATTTGACCCATTGACAAATGAAGTCGCGTATCATAATGATATTCACTTGTGGAAATGATTATTTAACATAAAAGGAAAGGATTTATGCAAGCACAAATTCTGCAAAAGCTCAAAGAGATACAACAGGATTCATCAGTTTCCGATCTCGTCATTAGAAGAGCAAGCAAACTCTATCAAAATGCGCAATGTCAAATGTTGACACATGGACAAGACCAGTTTCGGCTTTCCATTGATGATGAATTCAAGGACTTTACTGTAAAAATTACTTTTTCAAATGATAAAATTTCGACGAAATGTAATTGCAATTCAAGATCTCATAACTGTCAACATGCGATTGCTGGATTGCTTGAATTAAAAGATTTTTTTAAACGTCATTCGTCCATCGTTTCACAGCCTGGTAAGCAATACACACGTGAAGGGATGATGCAACGTGTTCTTTCAGAGCGAAAAGAAAAAGCGCTCAGAGAAAAATATAAAATTCAGTTTGCTGATAATATCTATGGAGAACACGAAGTGATCAATGAAAAAGGCATACGATATTATGTGACATTTCGTGATATTGAAAAACAACAAGGGTACTGTTGTTGTCCGGATTATCAAACCAATAAGCTGGGTATATGTAAGCATTTAATGGCCGCATTTATGGCTGCCCGAAAATCTCCGAAATTTAATGCGAGATCCACTGATTACCCATTTGTAGAAATCTACCTGGATCCATTAAAAAACTATCAGATTTCCTGGTTTTTTCCTGATCCATTGCCATCAGGTGTTAAATCGCTCATTCTGGATTTTTTTGGAGATTCTCAGATACTGGCCTATGAAAAAACAGGCAATATGTTAAATTTTATTGAATCCGCTCAAGCATATAAAAATATTAATATTCGGCCGGAAGTTCACACCGCAGTGGAGTCATTTTTTGAGGATCGAATGATTCATCGCATCTCAAAAAATGCACACCTTGATTTTTCAATTCTAAATTGCACTTTATTTGAGTACCAAAAAGAAGGCATTTATTTTGCGGCCATGCGAAAAAGTGCAATTATTGCGGATGAAATGGGCCTGGGAAAAACTGTTCAGGCCATTGGTGCTGCAATTTTCAAAAAAGAATTATTTGGTTTTGAACGAACATTGATCATTTGTCCGGCATCATTGAAGGATCAATGGAAACGCGAAATTGAACGATTTTCTGATGAAAAGGCGACCATTATTGAAGGGGCACCAGATAAGCGACAGCATATCTATGAAAATGAACTGGACTATTTTTTAATTGCCAATTATGAAACAGTGCTTCGAGATTTGTCAGTTCTAAAAAAAAATTCGCCTGATTACATTATTTTGGACGAAGCCCAACGTATTAAAAATTATGAAACGCTTACAGCCAACACTGTCAAGCATATTCCCAAAAAACATGGCCTGATAATTACCGGTACGCCCATTGAAAATCGCCTGATTGATTTGTATTCAATTATGGACTTTTTAGACCCTAAAATCCTTTCACCTTTATGGGAATTCTCCTATAAACATTGCTATTTTGATATGGTTAAACGAAATAAAATTAATGGCTATTATAATCTTCAACTTTTAAAAGAACGATTGAAACCTGTTCTCATTCGGCGAGAAAAACACGACGTCCTAAAACAATTGCCAAAAATCAGACATATTGATATTCCGGTGACAATGCATCGCCGACAGGTTGAACTTCATACCGCTTATGCACGTGGTGTTGCACGAATTATTCATAAAAAGTTTATGACCCCCTTTGATATGCAACGATTAATGATTTTACTTGGAAAAATGCGTATGGTATGCGATTCAACTCATCTGGTAGAAGACGCTGAACCATGTTCCCCCAAATTAGACGAATTAAAACAAGTGCTGTTAGATAAACTGGATATCGACAATTCAACACATAAGGTCGTCATCTTTTCTGAATGGATTCGAATGAATCAAATGATTGGTCGTCTCCTTCGTGACAATAATATTGAATATGTTGAACTGAATGGAAAAGTGCCTGTTCCCAATCGTCCCAAACTCATCAAGGAATTTGAAGATAATGAAAACTGCAAAGTATTCTTGTCGACCGAGGCAGGCGGTACAGGCTTAAATCTTCAGACAGCCGATGCAGTTATTAATTTTGAATTGCCATGGAATCCAGCTAAAAAAAATCAAAGAATTGGACGCATTGATCGATTGGGACAAAAAAATACGCATTTGACAGTCATTAGCTTTATTACACAAAACTCCATTGAGACACGTATTGCAAGCGGTTTACTCCTCAAACAGGAACTGTTTGATAGTGTGTTAAGTCCCGAAAGTGCTCTTGATGAAGTTGATTTTTCCAGTAAGAATAGATCTCAATTTCTCAAAGATCTGGAAAATGCAATCCAGGGATTTACTGAAATTCCAGACGATCATGATGAATCAGAACGATTCCAGGATGTCCCAAAAGATATATCAATTCAACATGATGATAATATTGAAAAAACTGATGAACCGGCCTTAACAGAATTAACTGATGATGAAATTGATATCACAGACCTGGAAGATGCCATTGAGCCGGAAATGGATACGACATCTGAAAGCCAAACAGTAGAAACTGATGACAGCGCCTCAAAACGATCTTCACCTCAACCAGAACAGCTAGAAGCAGTCATGAACCAGGGAATAATGTTTTTGTCAGGATTGATGCAAATGACAACTGGCAAGTCAATGGAATTCTCTGATAAGGCCATTGACGTGAACAAAGAAACAGGAGAAATTGTAATGCGCTTTAAAGTTCCTTTATAACGACAAGATCGTCACCCAAAAAACAATCAAAACGTTTGAAACAATAACAATAACAAAAGAATCATTGGAAAAAATATGTCTCCCACATTAATTGGAATTTTTGGATTTGTCATTTTACTTATATTAATATTTTCACAAATGCCTGTTGGATTTGCAATGGCACTGGTGGGCTTTTGTGGATTTGCGTTTATCGTGTCATGGGATGCTGCTTTAAGCTTGATTGCCAGAGATATTTTTGACGTTTTTGGATCATATAATCTCACAGTTATTCCTCTTTTTGTATTGATGGGGCAGATCGCATATCATGCAGGAATCAGCACAAGACTGTTCAATGTCGCCTATCGATTTATCGGTCATTGGCCAGGCGGCATGGCCATTGCAACCATCGGTGCTTGCGCTGGTTTCTCTGCGATATGTGGATCAACTAACGCGACTGCAGCGACGATGACCGCTGTAACATTACCGGAAATGAGAAAATATAACTATGATGATGGTCTTGCTGCGGGCGTTATTGCAGCAGGGGGGAGTCTCGGCATATTGGTCCCACCCAGTGTTATTTTTATCATCTATGGAATAATGACCGAGCAATCTATTGGCAAGCTTTTCATGGCAGGAGTTTGTCCTGGAATCCTATTGACTTTTTGTTTTATTGTATCTATTGTCGTGACCACTCGGATGAATCCACAATTAGCGCCACGTGGTCCAAAAACGAACTGGAAAGACAGGATGGCATCACTTTCAGGACTACTTGAAACATTGGTCCTGTTTATTATGGTCATGGGCGGATTGTTCACAGGTTTTTTTACGCCTACCGAAGCTGGCGGCATGGGGGCCTTTGGCGCATTGATGATTGCACTCATTCGGCAAAACATTCGATTTTCCGGCATGGTTCAGGCATTGTTTGAAACCACGCGTATTTCATGCATGATTATGGTGATTGTGGCAGGTGCCACAATTTTTGGTCATTTTTTAGCAATCACAAGAATACCCTATGATATTGCCGGATGGGTTTCCAGTTTTCAAATGCCACCCTATTGTATTATGGGAATGATTATTTGTGTCTTTTTGATTGGTGGATGTATTATTGACTCCTTAGCACTGATTATGTTAACTGTTCCCATCTTTTATCCAGTTGTTCAATCGCTTGGATACGATCCGATGTGGTTTGGTGTGATCATTGTGCTTGTGACACAAATAGGCGTGATTACACCTCCGGTTGGTATCAATGTTTATGTTGTCAGCGGTGTTGCCAGAGATATTCCACTTCAGGTGATATTTCGTGGCGTAATTCCTTTGCTTGTCGCCCTTTTGGTATGCACATTACTCATGATTCCTTTTCCAGAAATTGCGCTTTTTTTACCGCAATTAATGTAAAAAATACAATTCTCTTTCCAGGTATTCGAAATGATCGAAGAAATTCGCATAAAACAATATAAGTCAATAAAAGATATGACAATCGGTTTACAAACACCACTGACCGCTCTGATTGGTAAAACAGGGGCTGGAAAGACCAATGTGCTTGAAGGTATTTATCTCGCATGTATTTTAGGCTTTACAGGTATGATTCCGAAATCGTATCAAAGCAATATTCCCAAAGGCTTTTCGGTGTATTTCAAAATGAATGTACGAAACAAAATATGTTGGTATGATTTTAAATTCTTATTTAAACAAGATCGTTTTTACATTCAAGATCGCTTCTCAATAAAAAATGGCCGAAAAAAAATTGAATTGTTTGCCAAACGAGATCCGTTTACAGTTAAGTTTTATTATAATTCTAAACTGATATACATTCCTGCAGAAAGCTCCGGATTAAGCCTTGTCAAAAAAATGATTATCATGCCTGAATTACCAGAAGAATTCATCAGCCTGTCAAGTTATGTCAATGAGATTGCCGGAGTGATTCTGGATTTCTCAAATATTCGTTATTTTCGAACGCATACCCTTCTTGATCCCGCCTTATTTTTAATTAAGGATTTTGATCTATGGCAGAAAACTCCATTCGATGTTTCAGAGGATTTAAAATTCAGTTTTGAATTGTATCATCTCTTTAAAAATAAACCGAAACAATTTGAAAAATTTACCAGCCAATTGCGCAAACTCGAATTGCTAGATAATATTCAAGCATCTGAAATAACAGCTAAAGATGAAACTGGTAAGGATTATCATTGTATGGTTTGGCGCTTTCTAGTCAATGGTAAGGCCTTTCCATTCACGCTTTTATCACAGGGCACACGACGATTAATTCTGATGTTATTTGATATTTACACCAATAAAACGACACTGATGTTGATCCAACAATTAGAATCTGGAATGCACGTTGCTTTATTAATGGATTATATTCAAATACTAAAGGAACATGCCCTTGAAAAAAAGATTTTGTTTTCAAGTTATTCCGACCATATGTTTAAAGAATTGAAACCTGAACAAATATTATATTTACATAATAAAAATAATGTAACCCGCGCAAAACGATTAAAAGCAAGACATTTGGGGCGTTTACTGTCTCATATTTCACCCACATATTCTCAAAATAAGGATTCAGGAAATATTATAACAATTAATTATCGAGGACGTAAATTGCTGGAATTATAGATAATTTAAAACTTTTTTTTGTTGAATTCTTAGTTTTCGTTTCAGCCCACATGGTTTTCTTGCTCTATTTATTTTTGGACAGATAGTCAGATAAAAAAAATAGCTGAAACGATGAATAAAGCCATAATTTAATTATTTTAAAAGGAGCGATCATGAAATCTTTATGCTTATCCTTCATCGCTGTCATATTATGTATAAGCTTTGGTCGTATTGCCAATGCGATTGATTTGAAAATTGCTTGTGAAAATAAGCAAGATTTTCCAACAGTCATGGGCAATAGCAATAAAATCTTGAAAAAAAACCCCGGCATGGGAGTTGAAGTCATTTATCGGCTTGAAAAAAAACTGAATATCACAATTCAAATAAAACGCTTCCCTTGGAAACGCTGTCTGGCTGAAATGCAAAAAGGAAACGTTGATGGTCTTTTTACTGCGAGTTATAAAGAAAAGCGGAAAAAATGTGGGCGCTATCCAGAAATCAATGGCCAGGTTGATCCATCAAGGCGGTTTACATCATCATCATATGCCCTGTATCGCCTAAAAGGTTCAGACGTTAAATATGATGGCAAAAACTTCATTGTCAAAGGAAAAGTGGGGGCTCCACGTGGCTATTCCATTGTGGATGATCTTAAAAAAAAGGGCTTGATTGTTGATGAAAGCCCCAACACGTTAAATGATTTTAGGAAACTGATTAGGGGACGTGTTCAAGCGGTGGCTGCATTAGAAATGACCGGTGATTATTATTTGATGGTAAACCAGGATCTCAATGAAAAGATAGAAAAAATGCAACCGCTCATCGTCGAAAAACCCTACTACTTTATGCTGTCTCATCAGTTTTACAATAAGAAGAAAGTATTGGCAGAACAAATTTGGGATACGATTGCAGACATTCGTCGTGATCCTGGCTTTCAAAAATTGTTGAAAAACTATTTTCACAATTGACTTTTATATCGCGTATGATAAGCCTGCATTTTAATCACGTTTTGCAGGTAAACAAATACGAACTTGTGCCCCATCAACAGAGCGGTTCTCCAATGTGATCGTACCTTTATGCACCTCAATAATGTTTTTTACAATTGATAATCCTAAACCGGTTCCCTTCTCCTTTGATGTATAAAAGGGGTCCCATATCTTTTTGTGGATATCTTCATGAATTCCTTCACCTTCATCATCAATAACAATCCATATATCCTCCCAATCAGCAGTGACAGAAATACTTATTAATCCGCCATTAGGCATGGCCTGCATGGCATTTATCAGAAGATTTAAGAACGTTTGATATAATAAATTTTTGTCAGCCATTAGCTGGGGTAGATTGTTTTGATATGAAGTTTTCACTTCACATCTGAATTTTTCAAATTCCGGCCTTAAATAAGCTGTGTTTTTATCAATAATCTCAGAGATATGGCATTCTACAAATATTGGATTCGTTGGACGGGAAATCAGAAGAAAGTCAGTGATAATATCATTCAGTCGTTCGGTTTCCTCAATAATTACGCCAGGAAGGTTATTATCTGGCTCCAACCTTGCCATTTTTTTCTTTAGCAGTTGGGCAGAGCTGCGAATAATTCCTAAGGGATTTCTGATTTCATGCGATACGCCTGCAGCCATTTCACCCAATGCAGCAAAACGTTCAGAATGGCGTAGCTGAGCTTCAAGTCTTAATCGCTCATCATTGCGTTTCCGAATAATTTTTTCACCACGTAACACCACGTAAATAAGCACCAGCGCTAAAGATCCCATAACAGCAAGTGACGTTAATATAATAAAAAACTTGAATCGAAAGACCGCCAGATAATCCTGTGAGAGATCCTGCACGATTTCAATAATTCCCAACATGGGACCAGACATGTTGGAAACAGATCTTTCTGCCCGCAATGGGATATAAGTAGATAACTTGGTCATTTTGGGAAGTCCGATCATCAATTCAACTGTATTTCCTTTTTGAACCAGAATGGATGTTGATTTACCCGAACGTGCATTATAGTACCCTATGCCACCCATATTATGTCTTCCGGTCATTTTCTGATCAAAGCTATACGATATCGTATTGTCCATATCATAAATGTTGACCTGATCAATGTAAAAGCTGTGAAGTGTCCCACGAACGACACGGTCCAGTCGTTCATATTGTGATTGATTGCTAAGTTGAATCTTGCCAACTTCAATGGCAACTGGAATGATAAACTGTAAAAATATTTGATGATTTAAATTTTCAGCCAATAATAATGCATAATCTTCACTTTTTGTCAGTAGCATGCTTCTCGCCCATTGCATAATAAGCAAAGACATAATCAAAGCGCCTACAAAAACAAAAACCAGGCTGGTAAATGTAACATATTTTGCAAGTCGATAAGGACGCTGATTTTTTGTGTCCAAGACCAGAAATTGAGCTGATTTTTTGAAAAAGAAATTCTTCACTGTTGTTCCACCGGAAGGTTTTCATTTTGCCAGGCATCCATGCCGCCGACAAGATGAAAAACATTTTCAAATCCCATAAAAAATAGCTTTTCTGCCAGATGTGAGCCTAATGGGCAATCAGCGGCACCGCAATATGTTATCAATTTTTGTTGCGGATGGGTTTTCGTCATAAAAGCATCTAAATATTTATCAAAATTATGTTCAGGTAGGTTGATGGCATTTTTGATATGACATATATCGTAATCCGCTTCAGAACGTGCATCAACAAACAAATAATCTTTCTTGCCATAACATGAGGCTGCTTCTTTAATATCAATACTCTGGGGGCCTGAAAGTGATTCAGCGACAGTCTGGTTTTGGATGGTTTCTGGTGAATAGGGCACAGTTAATTGTAACCCTTTTGGATGAAAATAATTGACAATCAATGAAATAGATAGCGTTAAAAAAAATATGATTGCTAATTCTTTGGTTGTTGATAAATGGATCATGTTTACTCCTTTAAAATCAAAGTATTTTCAGTATTGTTTTTTATTATGACATAAAATGAAGTCTGGCTCAAGAATTCAATTCAATCCGGCATCATTCATATGCCAGCGAACACTTTTTCAAAGAATTAACGATCATATTCAAAAAACGTAAAAAAATCTTGAGTAAAACAAACAAGTATGCAATATTAATTAACGAAAAAAATAGAAATTTTAAACATAGAGAATTATAAAATGTTAGAAAAAAAGAAAGACCTGACCAAAATATTGATTGTTGATGATACTCCTGTTATGCTAACCGTTTTGAAGAAATTTCTTGAAATGGAAGGCTACTGTATTTATCAGGCGACAAACGGTCCTGAAGCCAGACAAATTGCAGAAAAGGAGCAACCAGACTTGATTCTTCTGGATATTATGATGCCCGGTGAAAGCGGATTGGAAACCTGTGAAAAACTCAAAAAAAATGCAAAAACGCTTGATATCCCTATCATATTTATTTCTGCTGTTACCGATATTGACAGCAAAGTAAAAGGCTTTGAATTTGGCGCTGTTGATTATATTACAAAGCCTTTTGAAAAACAGGAAGTGCTTGCACGGGTCCGCATTCATCTCAAATTACGTTATGCAAATGAAGCCATTATCAAAGCGCAGGCTGATAAACTTCAGCAGGTCAAAGAGGCACAGGAAGCCATTCTGGTGAAGCCTGGTGATTTACCTGAAGCCCATTTTGGCGTTTATTTTATGCCCATTCATGAAGCGGGTGGGGATTTTTATGATGTATTACAACTCAGTGAAAAGATTTATGGTTTTTTTGTCTCTGATGTAAGTGGTCACGACCTCAAAAGTTCATACCTGACATCAGCCTTAAAAGCACTTCTCACACAACATGCAAGTATTACAAATAAACCTGAAGAAACAATGAAAACAATGAATCGCGTGTTAAGTGCGATTGCTCCGGATGGAAAGTATTTAACAGCATGCTACTGTTTTCTTAATCGTTTAAAATTCCGATTGACAATCGTTAACGCTGGCCATCCACCTGTAATCTATGTAAACAAAAAGAATCTTCAATTTGAAGCACATGAATGTGAAGGCGATATACTTGGGGCCTTTCAAAATGTGGTTTTTAATCCTTTTCAGAAAAAAGTGGCACCAGGAGATCGTTTTTTTCTATATTCGGATGGTTTTATCGAAGGGTTTGGAGAAATGCGTAAATCCAGAAAGGAAGGAATTGAGGTTCTTGGAAAACTTTGTATAGATACTTTTGATCTACCTATTGACGAAGCTGTCCAAAAAATTCAGTATGAATTGTTTAACCAACAAAGTGAGCAAGAAGACGATTTATTATTGCTTGGAATAGAGGTTTGACATGTTTGAGATAAAAAAAAGCGCAAAAAATTTGAACATGTGTTTTTCTTCTGTACTTCAAAATATTGATCGTGCGGCAGATGAACTCAGAATTTTTTTAATCGGAATTGGAAAAAAATCCCAATCGTTCCACCCGCTCTTGGTTACGCGTGAAGCCTTGATTAATGCAATCACTCATGGTAATCACTGTGATAAACTTCGAAATGTTCATCTTGATGTTGTGTATCAGTCAGAACAGCTTGAAATTGATGTCACTGATGAAGGTGATGGCTTTCAATGGGAAAAAACCATGCATAAAAAACATGATGATACCATTGACCATGGGCGTGGTCTTCAAATTATGAAATTATACAGTCATGATATTCAATATAATGCTAAGGGAAATCAGGTCAAATTGACCATTCAATTCCCTGAAAATAAACAATAATAATCGGCAGGTCTTTTTAATGACTGCCAATATATAAGGAGAATACAATTCATGAGTAAAAAAGTCATTCGTCCTGGACAGGATATTGTTGCTTCAATGGTTCCTGAATTTAAAAAAAGTCTTCAGGAACTTATCGGAGAAGAAGGGATTACCGAAATTGATATCGATTTAACCGGCGTAGAAATGGTTGACTCCGTTGGTTTGGGGGCATTTATTGCCACGCACAATACTTTGTCTCAAAAAAATGGAAAATTAACTGTTATTCATGCATCAGACGATATCTACAGCCTTTTTAAAACAATGCGCCTTGATCAACATTTTGAAATACAGCAAGGATAGCGATGAACAATCTAATTGATCGCGAGACCAAAGATATCTATATTGAAGAAACAAATCAATCATTAGATGATATTGAAAATCAGTTGATAACCCTTGAAAATATGGGCGCAGATATTGATATGGCAGTGGCAAAAAAGATTTTTCATGCCATGCATATCATTAGAAATGGAGCAAGCTTGCTCTCTCTCACAAAGATTAAGGATTTATCTCAGAAAATTGAAAATGTTTTGGGATTGATTTGCTCCAACAGATTATCGCCAAATCCAGAGGTGATCAATATTCTTCTCCAGGGTATTGATCGCCTAAATCAGTTGACCGATCAGGTTGACAATAATGAAGACTTGAACATTGACGAGCAGTCCGTGTTACTAACCGGTTTGACATCAGCTGTTCTTCCTGACGATATTAAACAATCAGTAACAGAGGTTCGTGATATTCCGGTCCCGAATGGCAAGCATATATTTAAAATTTCTGAATTTAATCTGATTCAGGTGCTGGAGCAAGGTAAAAATATTTATATTCTAATGTATGACTTGATCAAAGATGTTCAGGAAAAAAACAACACACCATTAAATTTTGTTCGATTCGTTCAGCGACATGGAGAAATGATCGATAGTGTTTTTGACATTAAATCTATAGGGACCCTTGAAGAACAAGAATTCGGATCGGAGATGCCTTATTTTGTGCTCTTGGCTTCAACTTTATCTTGTGAACAACTGATCAAAGAATTGGACTTGCAGCCTTATCAGATTAAACCGGTAAACAATGTAATTGCCGACTTGATTCATCCAAAAACAGATCCACATCAAAAAGAATTATCATCAACCAGTATTGCAAAAAACAGAATGACAGAGAATAAGAGACGTCTGGAAAAATTGAATGCGCTGTTCTGCGAGCTGAAGTTCTCAATGGATAAGATGCCCTGTCGTCTGGATAACACGTCATCTCTTTCAAAAGCACGACTTCAGACTGTGCTTCTCAATTTGCACGATTTGCTCTACCAGGAAAATAATGTTCTGGCCAGTAAAGTTCTGTGGAAAATTGGAAGAAATATTCGTGATTATGCTTACCAATCAAATATCAAGGCAACAATAGATTTGCAATGTGGTTATATAATGATGGACAATCGTATCCTATGTCGATTGATTGATCCACTGACCGCAATTACGATTAAAATGGTTCGGCTCGTTCAAGATATTGAGCCCGTTCAACTCTGTTTGAGTATGGGTAAAAATGAAGACACCATTGCGTTGACGATTTCTTACGCGAATCCGCATATGATTATCAAAAAAACTCATATTGATTGTCATGATGAAGAAAAAAAATTGCATGCATTAAGTGCAGATTTAAAACAAACATTCGAATCAGATAAAGGCTTGACTGTAGAAATACGTGTCCCTCAAAAAGTATTCATCGTATCTGGATATCGTGTAAAAATTGACAATTATTGTTACATCTTTCCAAAGTTTAATGTAAAAGATCACCTTGCAAATTTAAATCCATTAAAGTGGAGTGAAAATGATTCGTCATTTTCATTTTATCATGAAGATCATTTTATTCCGATCGTTAATATATCAAATTCAGATATCTCATATTATAAAAACAAAAATAAACTGATCGTTTGCGAAGTAGGGGGACAACGTTTTGGGGTGGCTGTTGACGAATTGGAAACGAAAGAACTGGATGCATTTTGTCAATCTTTAGGCAAGCAATTGGCGGAAAATCCATTGATTATTTATCATTGCTTATTGGATAATGGTCAAATTGCTTTTATTCCCGATATGGATTATTTGGTGAATAGAATTTCATAGAATAAGTAATATAAAGATATTATGTCCAACAATTGAATGTAGCCACCACTAAACGTATTTTTCAATTTGGTGATTACATTCATTCTATTTATGGAGGTAAATGGTGTCCACTCAAAAAGCGGAAAAAGATGGAAAAGTCGACCTTGCAACATTTTATGTTGGTGAAGCCCTGTGTGGAATGGATATACTTAAGATCCAGGAAATCAATAAGAACATGGAAATAACATCAGTCCCAAATTCGCCTGACTACGTTGTAGGTGTTTTAAATATGCGAGGGAGGATTGTGACAATCATTGACGTGTGTCAAAAATTAGGTTTACTCAAATCTCAATCAACCGATACGCAACGAAATATCATTATTAATTCTCAAAATGAATATATCGGCCTGCTTGTTGACAAAGTCGCAGAGGTTGTAAAAGCTGAATGGCGCAAAGTAACCCCTCCGCCATCAAATGTCCGTGGAGTTCAGGGGAAATATTTTGAGGGTGTATATAAAAAGGAAAATGCTTTAATTGCAATTCTTGATGTCGAAGAAGTGCTGAAAGATGAAAATGTTTCATAGCTTATTTTGATTGTAACAAGTCATTTATGATAAAAATCAACCCACAAGAACTACAAGTTCTGATCACATATATATATGATATTTGTGGTGTATACCTAGATAATTCCAAAGAATATCTGATTAAAACACGTTTGGATACCTTGGTATCATCTTACAACTGTGCATCATACAGTGAGTTTTATTATCGGGCACGTTCGGATAAAACAGGCAAGATAAATACTGAAATTATAAATGCCATAACTACACCAGAAACCTTGTTTTTTCGAGATAAAATGCCATTTGATATTTTGCGCAATCATTTAATTCAAAAAATACTTCAACAAAAGTCAAGCAATGTTATCCCAGGTCAAATTCGAATTTGGAGTGCAGCAAGCTCGACAGGCCAGGAAATATATAGTATCGCAATAATCATTCGGGAAACGATATCCAATTTGCAAAAAAATCGTGTTTCATTAGTTGCGACAGATATTTCTGATGTTGTCCTTGATCTTGCAAAAGCAGGTCGATATAATAAATTTGAGGTCTCCAGAGGACTGACAAAACAGCAGCTCGACAAATATTTTATTGAAAAGGATCAATACTGGCAACTCAATAATGACATTAGACGAATGGTAAGATTCCAAAAACTTAATTTGATGAAACCTTTTGTTGGATTGGGGTCTTTTGATATTGTTTTTTGCCGAAATGTTGCAATATATTTTACTATGGATGATCGAAAAAAACTTTTTGATCGCATAGCAGATACCATCGTTCCTGAAGGTTATTTGTTTATTGGTGCATCCGAGTTTCTTACAGGTATTTGTGACAGATTTAAGGCGGTTCGAGATGGCAAAACAATATATTATCAAAAAGTAAAATAAACGATCTCTATTCAACCTGACTGCGAGAAAAAAGCAGTCTTTACTTCAAATATGAGCCAATTCAATGGAAATAAAAATGCCAGAGCATCCGACAATACTGATTGTTGATGATGTTCCCATCAATTTGAAAGTATTGCGCGCCCATCTTGAACCTGCCGGATATAATGTTTTGGACGCTGGTAGTGGTCAAGAAGCCCTGATTCAGGCGGAAAATCAACCCGATTTGATTCTATTAGACATTATGATGCCGGGTATGGATGGCATGGAAACCTGCCAAAAATTAAAAGCAAACCCGACTACAATGGAAATTCCAGTAATTTTTTTGTCCGCACTCACAGATCCGGAAAGTAGAACAGGAGCCCTTGCCATTGGTGGTGTTGACTTTATCATCAAACCCTTTGATGAGGAAGAATTAATCGCAAGGGTAAAAATCCATTTAACCTTGAGAAATCAAAAAATTCAACTTGAAAGATATGCTGCTGAACTTGAACAAATGGTTGAAGATCGAACGCGTCAACTTGTCCATGCTGACCGACTGGCAACACTGGGAACTTTCTCAGCAGGAATGGCGCATGAGATCAATAACCCCAATACTTTTATTGCTGGTAATGTTCAGGTGTTGCAACTATTCTGGAAAGTGGCAGGGCCTATCCTACAAAAACATGTACATGAAGATACAACTGGCCGTCTCAACAAAATGATTGATGAAGTTGAGCAAATATTTGATGATATGCTAGAGGGCAGTCGAAGAATATCTACTATTGTTAACAGCCTGAAAACTTATGCTCGTCAGGGCGGTGTCATGAAAGAACATATCAAACTTATCGCTATTGTTGATGATGCCCAAAAATTATTGCAACATCGTCTGAGAAAGGGCATATCTATCACAAAAAATATCCCAGATGATCTGATTGTTTTTTGTGATTTTCAAAGCCTGTCTCAGGTGTTTGTCAACTTATTCAATAATTCGATAGATGCGCTTGATGAAAACCCCGGTACTCTTGATATTATTGCATCAAAGCACAACAATCAAATCAATATTCAAATATCTGATACAGGATCGGGAATTCCAGAAAGATATACAGATAAAATTTTTGATCCTTTTTTTACAACAAAGGGGAAAGCCAGGGGGACAGGACTTGGTCTTTCTATCGTTAAAGGTATCATTGAAAAACATGATGGTACGATTGTCTTGTGCAAAACTAAAAACTCTGGTGCGAGCTTTAAGATAACTTTACCGCTGTCGCGCCGAGCATCATGATATAAGGAGATTATAATCATGTCAAAAAAAATACAGATTCTGGTTGTTGATGATGAAAAAGAAATATTAAAAAGTATTGAACGATATTTTTCATTTTTTGATGATGTTGAAATGCTTTTTGCATCAACTTATGAACAGGCCATTGAAATTATGGAGAAAGAGCATCCACGGATGTACATTCTGGATATCAATCTTCCAGATGGTAATGGTTTGAAACTGGTAAAAATTATTAAACAGCACTCTGCAGCCAATCAAGTTATCATGATAACCGGTGCGAGTGATTTAAGCCGTGTTTTTGAAGCACTTGAATCCGGTGCCAATGACTATTTAACCAAACCATTAGATATGTCTGTTTTGAGATCAATTGTTTCTGAAGCTGTTGAGCGTTTCCAACGCTGGTATGATTTAATTAAATTAGAGCTTCAGATAAAACAAAAAGATTGATGTATAACTTGATATCGTTGCAAAATAAATCATTTGTTTTTCATAAAAAACTATGCTAAAATATGTAAAAAAATAAATCAACATAACGTGACGTTGTTTTAAAGAAAAATAAGATCAAATCCTTAAGAATTGTCACGTACTGTTTTGTTGAATAATAGATGAGGGAAATTTTCCTCGACAAGGAGGTTTAGAATGAGTGAGATTGATTCCAAACAAACAGATCCGACAACTGAATCAACTGAATTGGTATCGCAAACGACAATGAATGTAACCCAGACAAGTGATGAACCTGATGAAAGCCAGAAACTTTCAACCATTCGAAATATCTTGTTGGGCGGACAAATCAAACAATACGATTCTCGTTTTACAGAACTAGAACAACAATTTGAAATGATTAAGGAAAAACTGTTTGACCAAACAACAAACACACTAACTGATCTTGAAAAGAAAGTTACAAGTGAATTTGGAACGTTGACAAAGGGTATTACTGATCAGGTCGAAAAAGAATTTAGCACTTATACAGAAAAACTTGACGCTGAAAAAAAAGAACGATACGCATCCATCGAAAAATTTGTCTCAAAACTAGACCAGCTTGAAATAGTTACCCAATCACAGTTTAACGACCTAAAAAAACAAATACAAGATATTGAAGTGACGCTTCAAGAAAAGATTTCAAAACAGGTAGATATGATGAAGGAAGAAATTCAGACCGAATTTGAAACATTATCTGCGAATATTCATGAAAAGATTAGCCAGCAAACACAAAGAAAAGTCGAACGAACAGAAATGGTTAGCTTTTTCAAGGATATGGCAGAGCGACTCAGTATATAATGCGAGAAATGCCAATGATTGTTTGGCGAGAACTCTAATATTTAACCATTGTCCGGAGGTTGTATGGCCACTGAATTTCCACCACAAAAAATCCAGCAATCCGATACACAGGAGCTGGATGAATTAAAAGAACTGCTCCTGGGACCGGAAAAAAGAGATTTACATCATGTAAAAAAACGACTTGATGATCCGACATTGCGTGCATTGGAAATCAGTCGTGTGCTTCCAGAAGCTATAGCCCATCGTGTATCAAGAGACAAACAATTATCAAAGGCGCTTCATCCGGTAATCGAAGATAGCGTGGATTCGTATTTGCGTACCCATTCTAAAGCAATCTCTGAAGCGATTGTACCGGTCATGGGTGAAAGTCTTAAAACAGCTCTGTATATTAAAGTGAGAAACAGGCTTGAAGCAGTTAATCATTTTCTCATTCGTAACTTTTCTCTGAAAGGCATTAAATGGCGCTTAGAATCATTTCGTTCAAAGAAATCAATGGATGAAATTATTCATTTTCATACCTTGAGATATCGTGTTGAGCAAGTTTTCATTATTCATCGTGATTCAGGAAAAGTTTTGCAGCATGTTTCTGAGTTTAAAGATGAGGCCATTGAAGAAGCCAGTATGTTTTCAGAGACATTAAAAGCCATTCAATCATCAGCTACACATGAAAATGATCCGTCTGTCAATACACTTCAGTTGGGTAACCACACTGTATGGGTTGAGCAAGGTAACAATTTAATGCTTGCAGGTGTAATACGTGGTACGCCTTCATATGAACTTCGTCAGGTTTTCAAAAAAACACTCAATAAAATTGAAGATGACTATCGTGAAGAAATTCGAAGTTTTAATGATGACGCAACCCCTTTTAAAACGTGTGAAGATTTGCTTAAGTCATGTTTGAAGGTTGAATATGGCAAAAAAGAAACGAACTTGAAACCACTTTGGTTTGTTACCGGGCTGCTTCTTTTGATTTTGAGTGTATGGGGCTTCTTTTCAATCAGGAACACGATAAAATGGAATAACTACATTTACCATCTGAACAAAGCCCAGGGAATTGTAGTCACAAAACACGAAAAGCATGGCAATCGGTATTTTGTATCAGGATTAAAAGATCCAATGGCCATTGACCCAAATCGCATTTTAGCCGAATTTGATATTGATCCAAATCGCGTGACAGCTGAGTGGGAACCTTATTATGCACTTCATGAAGGAATAATTAGCAAACGCGCTCGTGCAATACTGAATGCGCCAGATACAGTTTCCTTTAGACATCATCAGGGGATCTTATATGTTTCAGGCCTGGCATCAAAAGCCTGGATCGAATCTGCAAATAAAAAAGCAATTTCAATTCCAGGAGTCATTCAATTTAAAGAAGAAAATCTATTTGATATTAACGCCAGTGAGTTATTTTTAGCCAGAGTAAGTATTCAGCTTGAACCGCCACAATCTGTATACATGACCTTTGATGATGGTACGTTGACATTGTCTGGATCAGCACCTCATCAATGGATTAATGACATGAGAAAAAAAGTTCGTACAATTCCGGGCATTGTAAAAGTGAACGATAGAAACCTTGTTGATATTGATGTTAGTGAGCTCGCTTTAATTAAAGAACGAATTGAAGGCCATATCTTTTTATTTCGAATTGGTGGCTCTGTTCCTGTTCCCAATCAAGAAAAAATGATTCGAGAATTGTCCCAAGAAATTTCAAATCTCAATCAAATCATCAATAAGGTGGGGAGTGGTCATGTTGAAATTGTTGGGCATACGGATGATTCAGGATCAGAAAAAGCCAATTTAAGGCTCAGTCAACAACGCGCAGAAACAGTGTTGTCATTATTGCGCAAGGCAGGAACAAATACACGTTACTTAACAGCGATTGGTGTGGGTGATAAAGAACCATTGCGTCGATCTAGTTCTTCAATAGATCGAGAAATGAACCGAAGTGTTACATTTAGGGTTTTGTTTCGATAGGGACTTTTCTAAAAAATAAGTTCCTGATTTAGGAATACTCGAAAAAGAAGTTCCTTAGGAAAACCTAAAAAATAAATTCCTCATTTAATAATTGCTCATTCTGTTTTTGAACCATGATTACACTGAAGAAGATGAATAAGATGAAATAAAGACACTTCTTATTCATCTTCTTCAGTGTAATCATGGTTCAGAAACGCATCAACAAATATTGAATAATGAGGAACTTATTTTCCGAGCATTCCTTAGTAATTCGTAATTGTCTATTTTTTTACAAATCATGAAATATGTTGATATTGCCGCTTAAGCCGGCAAAATTTTATAACCATCAGGAGGCAACATTAATGAAAAAAGTATTGCTTATTTTAGTTTTATTAACATTATTTGTACCCCATGCTTTTGCATTAAAAATTGCAGGGATCAAATTACAAGACAAATTAGAAGCAGATGGCACCCAATTAATTCTCAATGGTGCCGGTGTTCGAAAAAAGTTTTTTTTCAAAGTATATGCAGGGGGATTGTATTTAAAGAAAAAATGTTCAAACCCCAAAGCGATTATTGATGCGGATGAACCTATGATAATCAGAATGCACTGGGTGTACGATGGCGTTGAAGCAAAAAAAATTACCGCTGCATGGGATCGGGGGTTTGAGTCAGGCACAGGCGAAAAAATTAAGTCAATTCAACAGGAAATCAAGACATTTAATGGATTTTTTACAAATGAAGCAAAGGAAAATGATATTTATGATATCATTTATACACCTCAAAAAGGTATACAGGTTGTTATGAATGGAAAACTTAAAGGTACGATTAAAGGGTTGGAATTTAAAAAGGCTGTATTTAGTATATGGTTGGGAAATAATGACGAATTAAGCAGTGTAAAAAAAGGTATGCTAGGAAATTAAACACAGATTAATAAAGCCATTAAAACCGGGTCATCCAAATAATATTTGTTAATAAAGTGGGATGTCCCGGTTTTTTTTTTAAGTCAGGTATTTAAATGATAGCTTAATTCGTGCGCGATAGGTTGTTACTTTCCCATTCTCTAGTTTGACATCCAATCGGTCAATTTCTGCAACCCTGACTTCCCTGAGACTTTTTGCTGCTGACTCAACTGCACTTTTAGCAGCATCTTCCCATGATGTCGAACTTGTCCCTACTAATTCAATAATTTTGTACAGACTGTTTCCCATTTTTACTCCTTTTTTTTAATATTTGTTTATGGTTATTAATAAATACTCTGAAAATAACGTCCCCATTATTGATAGTGTTCGTTTTGAGGAAAATGTACTATAGAGACATAGAATGCTATGTATCTACACGACCTTATCTTTTTGGACGTTGGACGATCCAGTAAATGAGCATGTTATTTTTCGAGCATTCCTGAGGCCGTAAATGCATGCCTATAAAATGAATTGTGTTCATAATTTTATTCAAATCATAATGAATTGTCAAGAGAATAATTAGTTTTTGAAAAAGCTGAATAAAAACACTTTTAATTCATCTTATTCATCTTCTTCAGTATTACGCTGGTTCAAAAAAACAAAATTTACAATTATGGCCTTGATCATCGTTTCGGCCAAATGGGAACGTTGCAGTGATCACAATGTAGGGGCGAACCTTATGTTCGCCCTCGAACTAAAAATGTTTGCGAACAATGTGGACGAAACGATGATCAAGACCACAATTATACAATTATTATCGTCCAACTTTGGTTTTTCCAAACGTGTGATGTGGATGTCCGTGTTAGTCAGTGATTGTCCTCCTGACTTGGTAAAACCAAAGTTGGACGATAATATTAAGGGAATACTCTGAAA
>Ga0272440_1000380_pt1 | contig 37787 bp, 30 predicted proteins | sample SSMMMBAug17_FD_192440 | JGI IMG/M metagenome (GOLD analysis project Ga0272440, IMG submission 192440) | Marine sediment archaeal communities from Little Sippewissett salt marsh, Falmouth, MA, United States - SSM-MMB-Aug17 | ecosystem: Environmental > Aquatic > Marine > Wetlands > Sediment ...
TTAGAGGGTAAATGTAGTATTTTTTATAGCATCATGCAATAAAAATCGCAAATTATCCAAATGTAAAACCAAATAAAAGAAAATGAGGATTAATATGCATCCAACTCAAATAGCTGATGGAATATATGATGTAGGTGTTAATGACTGGAATGTCCGAGATTTTCATGGATATTCAACGCCAACCGGCACAACCTACAATGCTTTTTTAATTGTTGATGAGAAAATTGCGTTAATCGACACTGTTAAAAAAGAATTTTCCAATCAATTAATAAAAAATATAACCGAAATTGTGCCCCTGAATAAAATTGATTATGTGATCAGTAATCATACAGAAATGGATCACTCTGGATCTTTACCTTCAATTATGCACCAGATTGGCAAAGGCAAACCATTATATTGTTCAAAGATGGGACATAAAAATCTGGCCATGCATTATCGGAACAACTGGAACTATCATGCGGTTGAAAATGGTGAAGAACTCAATCTTGGAAAACGACAATTAACATTTTTAGAAGCCAGAATGTTACATTGGCCTGACAGCATGCTCACATATGAAAAGAAGGATAAGATTCTTTTTTCGAGCGATGCTTTTGGACAGCATTATGCAGGGTATGAAAAATTTGATGATCAAATGGATCAAGATGCTTTACTTCATCATTCGAAAAAATACTTTGCAAACATTATTCTTCTGTATGCAGGTCAGGTTCAAAAGTTGTTGAAAACAGTCAACGATCTGGGACTGACATTCAATATGATCTGCCCTGATCATGGCATCATCTGGCGGGAACACCCTGATGTCATTGTTGATGCTTATGCAAAATGGAGTGCGCCGATTTTTTCAAAAAAAGCAGTGGTCGTTTATGATACCATGTGGCAAAGCACAAAAATGATGGCTGAACAAATATGTGAAGGCATTGTTGCTGAGGGGGTCAATGTTCGTCCAATGAATATCAGAACCAACCACCGAAGTGATATTATGACTGAATTGCTGGAAGCAAGTGCGTTAGTTGTTGGTTCACCGACATTGAACAATAACATTTATCCCACTGTGAGTGATTTTCTAACCTATATGAAAGGTTTACGCCCTCAAAATAAACTGGGCGCCTGTTTTGGTTCCTATGGATGGAATGGGGCATCAATAAAGATTCTAAATAATGAATTGACATCAATGAAATTTAACATGATTGATGAGGCCGGGCTCAAAATTCAATACGTTCCTGATGATAAGGGATTACATGCATGCTTTGAATATGGTCAAAAAATTGGCAAAGCCGTATGTCAATCCATTAAATAAAGTTGTAATCCATGAAAGTGCCAGTAATTGAAGCAAGTAATTGCGTATTATGTGAAGTATGTACAACAGTCTGTCCATCTGTGTTTCAATTAAATGATTTGGGTTTTATTGAAATCATTGAGATGAATCAGTATCCTGAAGATGAAGTTGATCATGCGATTAATAATTGTCCCAAAGATTGTATCTTTTGGGAAGATCAATAGCTGTAATAACATTGGCGTGAGGTCACGTCTTCTCACGCCAATGTATGCAATGATCACGTATCAGAATTATCTGGTTGTATTGCATTAATTCGTGATTCAACATCTGACAGAATTATTTTCAAATCCTGGGCCTCCTCACGCAACGCACTAAGTTCATCTTCTTTGGTCATATAGCGATAATCAGGCTGAATTGGCATTGTGTAAGGGCCGGCAAAGTTTTGTCCCCGACGACCTCTGCCAAAACCACATCCACCTCTTCCACGACCCTGGGCCGAATATCCTTGAAAACCGCGTCTATTCATCCGACCACCACCATACCTGACTCCCTGACGATTTGCGCCGCAATAGCCGCGCCCGCCACCAGTCATTGATCCAGCACCTTGTGGGCCTGTACCATCAAATCCAGGCATAATGTACCTCCTTTATTAATTATTACCACGTCCCTGGTTTTGACCGCGACCTTTTCCGCCGCCGCCGCTACCATAACATCCACCTTTACCTTTTCCCCGACCACCGGAATTACATCTTCCTTTTCCCTGGCCGGTACCTCTACCTTGCCCTTTTGGGCCTGTACCATCTTGATTTGGCATTTGACTTACCTCCTTATGTTTATGCTGAAAACAGCGTTTTCGATGACGTCGTTGATGGCCATTTTCAGAAAACTCATAATGGCCTCCCTCAACGAGAATGCCTTTACCCGATGTCAATGCATTACCCACGATTGTCCTCCCTGCATTCAAAATCCGACCAAATGTTTGTCTGGATACATTCATGAGACGTGCAGCGGCAGCCTGGTTCATCCCCTCAACATCTATTAGTCTTATGGCTTCCATGCTTTCAACTGGTAGGGCTATGTATTCAATATTTTCATCCAGTGCCACTGTTGGTATGTATGAAAGCTGTTTGGGCTGCTGTAATACGAATCTTGTTTTTATGGGTCTTGCCATCGGTTTTTCCTTTGATTCAATTAAATTCGAGCTTGTTTGTAATTAAACTTAAAATAATGGCTTTTTGAGATTATGTCAAGAATATTTTTATCATTTGACCATAATTTTTTTATGTTATTGATTTAAATTATAATACTAAGGTTTTCATGTTGAGGTTATTTGAACAGAGTGATAAGGTAAAAGTCGGGCAGGTCTGACAGGAGACGCATGTACATTCTTCATAGGTTTGATATCGGTTTTTGTTTGAAGGCAGGCACAGGGCCTGCCCCTACACATTCTTGGCACATTTTTCGAGATTTCAAATTATTTCCCTTTAAAAACAGGAGGTCTCTTTTCCAAAAAAGCGGATATACCTTCAATCGCATCCTCAGTTGAAGCAACTTCAAGCAGTTTTTGTGATAAAAAGGCAATGGCATCTTTTAATGGTTTTTGTTCGGCTTCAATAAATGCCTTTTTGCCCATTTTGATGCTTAAAGGACTTTTCTCACATAACTTTTTAAGTACCTGATCTACTTCATAGTCCAGTTGTTCATAAGGTACAATTCGGGTGAGCATTCCCATATCCAGGGCTTGATTTGCTGACAATTTTTCTCCCAGAAGAATCATCTCCATTGCTTTTTTTCGGGGCACATTGCGAAAAATCAAAGCACCAATCATCATGGGAAATAAGCCGACATTCACTTCAGGCGTACCAAATTTAGTGTCACTGCGTGCAATAACAATATCTGATGCCAGCATAAAACCAGTGCCGCCTGCCAGGCAATAGCCATTTATTTTTGCCACAGTGGGTTTTGGAAATGTTGATAGCTTAAAAAGCAAATCGGAATATTTCTGAAAGGATTCCTGAACAGTTTTTTTATCATCAGTATTCATTGAGCCAGAAAGATCCGCACCTGAACAGAATGCTTTATCGCCAATTCCTGTGATACATACAGCGCGCACATTTGAATCTTTTTGTGCTTGCTCCAAAGCATTCAAAAAGAGATCAATGGCTTGAATGCTGATCGCATTTCTTTGAGATGTTCTATTGATGCTGATCCATGCAACAGCATTTTTTAACTGATAAATAAGATCTTTTTTTTCCATACGATCCTCCATCTTTTGATTGATTTGTGTTTGACAGATATTTTATGTTTTGATAAAAAAATGAAATATAGACTTTAAGATAAAGATTTTGGACTGCGTTGGCGCTTCGTCGATGTACTATAGTACTATCTCCTTGCGCCGCCTTGCCAAAATCTTTATCTTAAAGTCTATATAATTTGTTAATAAACCAGATACCTGCTTAAAATAATCGTATTATCTGAAAATTGCAAGTCGCATGTACAAAATAATCAGCAGGTTTATCAATTATCGTTGCAAGAGGTTATAATAATGTCTCAAGAAATGCAGATTTTTGGCATAGGCGTTGATCCTACCAACAACAGTCCTGTAATTTTATTAAAAGATAAATCAACAGGAGAAAAAGTATTACCGATTTGGATCGGTATTCTGGAAGCAACACCTCTTGCTGCAAGCTTGCAGCAAATCCATTATAATCGACCCATGACACACGATTTATTTAAAAATTTTGTATCATATATGCAAATGCAGATTCAAAAAGTTGAAATATCTGATATTGTTGATGATACATATCATGCAAGAATTTACTTTTCATCTCAGGACTATGTGTTTTCTTTAGATGCCCGCCCTAGTGATGCCATTATCCTTGCTTTAAAATTCAGGTCTCCCATTTATGCCAGTGATACTGTTTTGCAAGAAACCCTGCCTGAAAAGGCATTTACCTATTCAAAAAATCAGCAAGAAATACTGGATAAAAGTGAGGATGGTCAAAAATGGCTGAATTATCTTCAAGGGTTAACATCTGAAGATTTTGGAACTTACCCGGTTTGATCCATTTATTTTGAAAAGTTGGTATGTTTTTTGCCAGTTAGTTTGATATTTTGTGAACTAAAAATAAGGACATATCATGCGAAAACAAGAAATTGATCAAATATTATCGCAAATGCTGCATGCATTTGACAATGTTTCAGATCTAAATATTACTGTGGGAAAACCCTTTCAGGTGGAAAATTCGGGAAAACTCACCAAAGTGCCGCTCAATCCACCGATTGAAGAAATTACCCCATTCCAGGCAGAGCGGCTTGCATTAAACCTTGTTAATGGTGATAGGCGATTGACAGAAACGTTAATTAAGGAAGGTTCCTGTGATCTTTCATATGAACTGGACAATGGTGAACGTTTTCGTGTTAACATATTTTCTCAAAGTGGTAATTATTCGGTTATTTTGAGGAAATTGGCCACTGAAATTCCAACCTTGAAACAACTCAATCTTCCCAATGCATTTGAAAAAATGGCGCATGAGAAAAATGGAATTATCCTTGTTACAGGTTCTACAGGAAGTGGAAAATCAACCTCATTGGCAGCATTGTTAAATGAAATTAATCAAACCAAATCAGTCCATGTGGTGACACTTGAAGATCCTATTGAATTTAAACATCCGCATAAAATGTCAACATTTAACCAACGTGAAATGGGGACAGACTTTGATACCTTTGCCAGCGGGCTTCGTGCTGCGCTTCGTCAAGCACCGAAAGTGATTCTTGTTGGTGAAATGCGAGATCGTGAAACTGTTGAAATTGGATTAAGTGCTGCTGAAACTGGCCATCTTGTTGTCAGTACACTGCATACAGTGGATGCAGGACAGACAATTAATCGTATTCTGGGAATGTTTGGATCTGAAGAAGAAAAGCAAATTCGAATTCGGCTTGCAGATACAATTCGATGGATTGTATGTCAACGATTGCTTCCCAAGGAAAAAGGGGGACGTGTTGCTGCATTCGAAATAATGGGTAATAATTTACGTGTTCAGGATACTGTATTAAATGGTGAATCTGAAGGCAAAACATTCTATGATATTATTTCTGATGGCAAAGCATTTGGAATGACTACCTTTGATGATTACATCATTTCTTTGTTTGAACAGGGCCTTGTGTCAGAAGAAACAGCAATGGCGTATTGTTCTCGAAAGGGCATTGTTGGACGTGGCATAGACAGGGTGAAAAGCTCACGTGGAGAGGTGACCACTGATATTGAGGATTTATCAGTTGATTTAGATTATGAAAAGAACTTTGAGGCCAAGTCTTTTTCAGGTATGTAATCATTTGTTCGAGTACAGATTTAAATGCGCGCACCTATAGACTTTAAGATAACGATTTTGGACTGCCAAAATCTTTATCTTAAAGTCTATAACACATCATTTAAAACTTGTGCTAATTCTACTTTTGAATATGGTTTTGGCACAACACCGCTAAAGCCATATTCCTCATAATTTGACATGATAGGGTCGTTTGAATACCCACTTGAGACGATTGCCTTAATATCAGAATCAATCTTTAACAGTTCGGCAATTGTTTTTAACCCTCCCATACCGCCAGGAATAGTAAGGTCAAGAATAACAGCATCAAAAGAATCCTTTGTATGTTGAGCGTTTTTATACATTTCTATTGCTTGATTGCCATTGGTAGCGCAGGTTGTTTGATAACCCATTTGTTTCAGCATTCTTTGTAACATTTTTAATATGGCTTCTTGATCGTCCATGATCAATATTTTGCCTTGTCCATGATGTTTTGACTCAATTGATTCTTCATGTGCATTGAATTCTTTTGTCGAAGCAGGTAGATACACATTAAAGACTGTTCCCTGATCGATTTTTGAATCAACTGTAATGTGACCATCATGTCGTTTGATGATAGAGTAAGCTGTTGCAAGGCCCAGGCCGCTTCCTTTTTGTCTGGTTGTAAAAAAGGGATCAAATATATGTGCAAGATGTTTTTGAGAAATACCAATGCCCTGGTCTTTAACAACAATATTGATGTAAGGTCCTGCTTGTAAAGGGAGATCAGTGCCAGTTTTAATGTGTACATTTTCTGTACGAATAATGATTTGTCCACCATTTGGCATGGCCAGGTTTGCATTGATGACTATGTTGTTGACAACCTGACTGATCTGACCTTCATCCACTTCTGACATCCATAAATTATCTGACAATTCAAAACTGCATTTCGATTGCGCGCCCCTGGTGGAAAAGATGGCAGCCCTACTGATTATTTTGTTAATATCTGTAACTTTTTTAACTGGAGCGCCGCCCTTTGAAAAGGTAAGAAGTTGATTTGTCAGGCTTTGGGCTTGTTTTGATGTTTCTTGCATATCAGTAAGGATCTCGAATAATTCATTATTCTTATCCATGCTGCTGAGGATGTATGACAGATTTCCAGTTATGATTCCCAGCATATTGTTAAAATCATGCGCAATTCCGCCAGCTAAAGTTCCAATGGCCTCCATTTTCTGGGATTGTTGGAGATGTTTTTCAGTACGTTTCCGCTCAGTGATATCGACATGTGTGCCAATGACCCTGATTCCTTCTCCATTTTTATCGAAAAAAACATTTGCCCTTGACAGGATATCCACCCAATGACCATCCTTATGAAGCATCTTGAATTCAATTTCGAAACCCTTCCTTTTGCCATCAATTACCTCTCTCATCATTTTCCATGATGTTTTGACATCATCAGCATCAGTCAAACGTTCCCACTCGGAAAATTCATTCTTGATTTCATGGTCTTCATAACCCAGCAGTTTTTTCCAAACAGGTGAGTAATATATTTCATTGGTTTTTAAGTTCCAATCAAAGAGGCCATCATTGACAGTCTGCATGGCCAATTCAAAACGATTTTGTTCATCAATAAGCGCATCAATGGCCAATTTTCTTTCAGTAATATCTTCATGGTTACCGATCATGTAAACAGCCTCACCATTTTCATCTCTTTCAAGAATTTTTGCAGCAGTTTTTACCCATCGATACGTGCCATTTTTGGTTTTCATTCGAAATTCATTTTCATATAAATCGGGTTTTGTTGCTAAAAAATTATTGGCTATAACCAGGACTTTGTCTTTATCTTCAGGATGAACCAAATTTAACCAGTTTTCAAAGTTTGCCTGGAACTCATTGGGTATATAGCCCAGCATTTCGTAATATTTGGGACTGAAATAGAGCGTATTGGTTTTAAAATTCCACGACCAAATACCATCAGCAGTGGCATCCAGAATGCGTTGAAGTTCTTTTTCGCTTTTGCGCAAATCTGCTTCTGCTTTTTTTCGATGATTAATTTCAATGGTTCGTTTCCGATTAAAATATATTAAAACAGCAGTGACCATACTCAGTAAAAAAATAATTGCAATTGCAACGAAAAAAAACTTTTTTAACCATGCATAATCGATTTCATCATTGGGATTGTATAAAAAATCATTCAGCGGATAATTGGCATCAATCAAAGCCAATTTTTCATAAGTTTTTGCAATATGACGCCATCGACCTGGATTCATGTGTCCAATTTGAACCAGTTGAGGCAAAATCATTTTCCGAATCGATTCTGCCTCGTATCTGAGGTGTTTTCGCGTTTTATGAACATCATAATCATTCAAAAGGATATCAATTATAATCTCAGGGTGTTCCATAGCATATTCCCATCCGCGTAAAGAAGCTCTCAAAAAATTCGCGACGCGCAGGGGATTATTCTCAAGTTCATTTTCAGTTGTAAATAAACAGTCACTGTAAAAATCCACACCATAGGTTTGCGGAGAAATAATGCCTGTCTCTATATTTTGTTGGCTTAGATGCCATGGTTCATTCGTAAGATAAGCACTGACAGCATCAGTACGCCCCTTTATTAAATCATTTAAATTATAGGATTGATCCAGTCTATGAAATGAATCAAGCGGGATGCCTTCATTTAAAAATGAAGCAAGAATATCAGCATCCTTTTTCCCGGGGAGCAGCATAACTTTTTTGCCAATGAGATCCTGTAGGTTCTTTATGCCTGAATCTCTCCTGACCAGCAGAATGGATGGTGAATGCTGAAATATGGGGGCCAATACGACAAAAGGTTCCCCATCTTTACGATGAAGAAGGAGTTCCGATCCAGCAATACCATAATGAGCCCGACCTTCAAGAAGTGCTTCACGTGAAAATCGACCTTCGCCGCCTTCAATGAGCCTCACGTCCAGTCCGACGTGTTTGTAATACCCTTTATGCAATGCGGCATAATAGCCTGCAAACTGGAATTGATGTTTCCAGGCCAATTGAAGGAATACTTTTTCTGATGCTATAGAAGGTTCAGTTCCAAATAAAAGTGTCAAAGAAAAAAATATAATAATTATATATCTTTGATATGAAAAAAAATATTTTTTACATAGGGCATTTTTTAGCATGCAGTTATTCCTTGGATCATTAATGTTAAGTCAAAAATTGTAATTTTGAAGCTGCTTATGTTAGCACAAGTGTGGGATGATTGAAAAATAAAAATTATATTTATGCACTCAAAAATCAACAAATATGTAGGAAGCCAACAATTAACTTGAATTTTGAAATAAGAAGGCGTATATATTCTTACAATATTGTTTAATGAACGCAATTGGGCATTGTTTCAAAAGATACTGTAGAACAGGAATTTGCATTAAACAGACAGTTGTTTTTATGCGAACAAGGCTATGAATACGCAATAAAATATGTATAGAGGAGTAATTATGGACCAACAGAAACTGCTTCAGAAGATGTGCAATTATTATCTTACTAATATAGATATCAGAGCCATTGCAAAAAATCGTGGATTTTCGGCCACAGAAACCAAAAACCGCCAGGTTTTTCAGAACTATTTTGTATCTGATATTGGGATGACACAGGTGATGGCATCATTAACGCAAAAAGAACACATTTTTCTTCATTATTTAAGTTATCTAAACAAAGAACAAGATATCTCAGTTTTTGAAAGACTTTATTCTGTTAATAACCCTAGCGATTTTTTTCAATCATCAACACAAAAGTACAAAACAACAATTAAACAGATTCAAAAAAATCTGATACGAAAAGGTGTGTTGCTATTTATAGAAAAGCAAACCACAAGATCTGCAAAAATGGATCGATTGAGATTTGCCTTTCCAGACGAATTTGTCCCTTTTTTATCTCCAATTGTTTCTGAAACTGTCTCCTTTGAAGCCCCTGATGCGCATGGTGTTGATATTATGAGAAAAATGCTTAAAAATCTGGCAAAGGCTAAAAATGAAGATGATTGCATTCACCTTCAAGATCATGCACTTAAAATTGGGAACAATCTCTTTACGTTAAATAATTTAAACACAATGAAATATAATATCTGGGGCAAAAAAGTTTTTGACAGTGCAAAACTATTTCCACAAGCAAAAGAATTCCTGGATAAATGCAAGTATGTTTTCTCTCAATTAAATAGCAATATGTGGTTTTTATCTGACGCATTGAAACAGATTATTGATATATTTTGTTATAAACAAAAGCTGCCTTCAATAAACCATATTTGCGAATATGCATGGGAATCTGGATTATTGAAAAAGCATACACATAAAAACTTAACATATTATGCGGTAGAAGAAGATATGGATGATACTGATCTGGTTCCAGATGACTTTATTGAGATTTTAAAGGATCAATCGCTTCTAATCAATATAAATACAATTCCATGCAAAGAATTGATACACATTGCAAAAATTTCGGATTTTGATCTGAATCAATCCAGGTTGACCGCCTCACCCAATTTGATACAAGCAGGGCAGCATTGGCAAAAAATTTCAAATCAACCCATTTTTGCCTGGCTGATTGAGAATTCTGACAGTTATAAACAAATGAGTCAAACCATTGAAAAGAAAAGAGGTCAATGTATTGTTCATCATAATCTATGTGTTGCACGAATCAAGGATTTAAGTTTACGCGTAAAAGTAGAAAAAGTACTTTCTGGAAATATCAAAATCCTTTCTGATGAATATATCGCTTTTCCGCCTAAGTTTAGATCAGATGTTGAAACAGTTGTGACAAAATCGGGTTATGCTGTAAAAAGATACCAGGAAAAGGAACTGATCAAATGAAATTAACAGAAATAAAAATCAATAAAAACGAGCGATTTAAACCATTAGTAAATATTATGCAGGATCTTTATACCTATGTGAACTATGTTTTAGACAGATATATCAAAAGAACATATCGAGAGAATAAACTTCCAAAGACAGAATTAGCACGACTGATGAAAATGATGGTCAGCCAGAATGATCCTGACCAGGATGTATTTATTCCCGAAAGATGGGTATATTTTGTTGAAAGTGTGGCACATCAATCAGGTCTGGTATCTTATAATACAAATGGTGTATATATGGGATATTATAGCTATGCGCCTTCCTTTCCAGATAACTATATTAGAGTTTCTGAGGAAAAATACACCCAATATATGAATCAGACGCCCATTCAGCAAGAACAAAGCATTATGTATGCATTGTTGAAAAATCCTTCTCCCTGTGGAAGTGAATTTTTTCATGCCAGTGTTTTAGGAAGGTTGGACCGATTCTTAACTTATGGATGTAACACAGGTGTTGTCAAAGAATTGAATTTTGAAGAATCTCGGCAATTTTTAATGAATGTACTCAAAAAATGTCAAAGTAATGTATGGTATAGTACGCAATCACTGATTGCTTATATCAAAAAAAATAATCCTTATTTTTTGATTCCGCTTCATTTAAGAAACGACAAAAAGTTATCCACATATGCTAATTTTAGAGAAATGAATCAACAGGGGCGAGGTGAAATAAAAGAAAGCGATCCCGATGCCTTTGAAAGAGTTGAAGGCCGATATATTGAGCGTTTTCTTGAAGGCATCCCGCTGATCATGAATTATGTTGAACTTGCTTATGATAATAACCATAAAAGCAGCCAAAGACCAACCATCAATAAACTCAAAGCCTTTAAGGTCACTGATTATTTTTTAAGAATCTCCAATAATCAAATGCCTGATCCTGAGGTTTGGGTTCAACCCAATTTTGAGATCCAGGTGATCTCTGAAATATTTCCAGGTGGACTTCTGGCAAACCTGTCCAGGTTTGCAGATATTGTTAAAACAGATCAAACAGTCTCACTTCTGAAACTCAAACGAAAAAAAGTGTTAAAAGAAAAACTCAACAATGAAAAACTCGATATTGTTGCGCTTCTGAAAAAATTAAGTAAAACTGATCTTGCCCAAAATGTCGTTACAGAAGTCAATGGATGGTGTGAACAATCTGAAGTCTTTACCTTATATGAAAATGTCGGTTTGCTGGAGTCAAAATCGAAAAAAACGCAAGAGCTTCATCATTGCAAAATAGAGCAAATTACCCCTGCCATTCAACTCATTCATTCGCCAGATGATGTATTTAAAACATTGGAAAAAAATGAAACAATACCCATTTTAATTCGGCATGAAAAGTCACGATTGAAAAGTATTGATGATTACTCTTTGTCCATTTTTTCAGAAAAAGAGAAAAAAGCCCAAAAAAGATCAAAAGGAAAAAAGGCGGTAACAATCAAACAGCAAACAACAATTACCCTTTTCTTTTCTTTGCGAACTGTTTTTGAGAACTTTCAAAAAAGTCTGATCAAGGCCAGGTGCCCGGTTGTATCGGACAACGAAAAACAAAGCCTGACAATTCCAGGAAGCCATGAACAGCATGTAAAGGATATTATTAAAGCGTTGAAACAAGAGTATAAGGTCAGTATTGAGTAAATGGAAAAAATATCCGCAGGCAAACCAGTACGAGTCGTATCTATTCCAAATTTCCTGGCAACGATCTGAAATATTAAAGCCCCACCTGACGACGCGCTTCATATAAACCAATTGCAACCGCAGTGGCAAGATTTAAACTTCGAACATGTGAGGTGGACATCGGTATATATACAGGAACCTGACACCTTTGCAATATATTGTCTGGTAACCCCTGAGTTTCACTTCCGAATAAGAGCCAATCATTGTCTTTAAAGCTGACATCTGTATACTTGACTGTACCACGCTTGCTAAATCCAATCCATCGGGCGTTGGGATCAATTTGTTTTTCAAATATTTCAAAGGATTCATAATAGTACATTTCAACATAATCCCAATAATCAAGGCCTGCACGTTTAACTGCTTTGTGGGATATATCAAATCCTAAGGGCCCGACCAAATGAAGTGGAGATTGCGTCGCAGCACATGTTCGTGCAATGTTTCCTGTATTGGGTGGAATTTGTGGATTTATCAGAACCAGATTGAATTTATTTGTGTTTGTTTCACTCACGTTTCTTGCCCTTATTTATTTGTTGACTATTTGTGGATTCGAATATTTTATTGAATCCCAGTACATTTTCCTGATGTGCGATTGATAGTTCATTAATCCGATTCTCAACAATTGATTCTCGGTATGAACTGATCATACAAAATGGGATAATTGATGCCAGAAATATGATAAATATTAAAAGTGATATTTTGCCTTTATATTCTATAGTCATGAGATGCTCCTTATAATCATCCAACCAGGATTTTTTGAATCTGGTTTTCTTTTTCAAAAATTACGTGAAATTGCTAACACATTATGAATATTCAATATAACGCAGTGCGGCAAAATGTCAATATTTTTTTTCTGCATTGCGGCATTATCAAGGATATTTCATGATCATCCCGCCCCATTGTTCATCATTTATCTCAGATACAACCTTTAGCGGATAAAAACAATCAAGTACTTGAATTTTTTGCGTTAAATAATAACCGCTAATTATTAAAACGCCTGATGGGGATATATTTCGAACAAGGTCCAACTGGATCGATTTTAATTCATGAAGCATCATATTACAGATAACAATATCAAAGGGAGCATTGATGCATTGCGGCGTACCGCAAAGTGTCAAGATATTTTGTAACTGATTCAGTTTAAAATTGTTTTGCGCATCATAAATAGATGGTAAATCAATATCAATTCCCACCAATTTTGATCCGCTAAAGTGGCTGGCTGCAATTAGCAATATACCAGAACCCGTGCCAACATCAAGAATAGAATGGCTCTTTTTTGAGGATTGTTCCAGATAATGAATTAACATTTTTAGGGCCACAACTGTTGTCGGATGAGAGCCGGTTCCAAAACCATTTCCAGGATTAATTATGATGTTCTTTGTTTGAAAATCTGTTTTTGCAGCATCCCAGGGCGGACATATAACAAAGTGATCACAAATGGAAATGGGCTGAAAATGAACTTTCCATGCATCAAGCCAGTTTTCATTGGCCTTTATTTCCTTTTGCAATAACTCAATACCACTATTGCTGTCAGGCATGAATTGTTGAAAGAATTGATCAAAAACATCTTGCAATTCAATGGACATGTCAGTAAAGTACACAGCCATTGTGATATATGAGATTTTTTCCTCAATTGTTTCAACACCTGAAGCACCCTGTTCAAAACAGTGGGCAACCCATATATCTTCATAACTTGGGCACAAGCGAATAGTAAGTTTCTTATAGGTATTTTTTTTCATACTTTCCTGTTCGTACAAAAAAAAGGTCGTGTAGAGACGTCGCATGCTACGTCTCTACAAGTACATTAACCTCAAAACGTACAATAAAAAAATGAGGAACGAATTATTCGAGTCTTTCTTAATATTAAAAAAGGAAACATCATGATCGAATATCAACCCATAAATCGGCCCAGCTTTCTTAAATCTTTAAATGAGATTAGAATACTGTTTGATATTACCCAATCAGCAACCAGTATTTTCAAAAAATATCAGTACGCACAGTCCCAAAGAACAATAGTTTTGCTCCCGGGTTTTGGCATGGGAGAAAACAGCATGAAAATACTGCAAAACAGACTGAACCACTGTGGGCATAAAGCATTGAATTGGGGCCTGGGTAGAAATCATGGAAAAGTCACGCCGCTATTATCTGCTTTTGGACAACGTTTGGCTGAGGTATTTGAACAAGAAAAAACTACAATTGATCTGATTGGTTGGAGTCTGGGAGGCTATATTGCCAGAGAAGCTGCAAGAGAGAACCAAAACGCTGTACGTCAGGTCATTACACTTGCTGGTCCTGCAATCGGCGGTCCTAAATATACGCTTTGCGGCAAATTCTATGAACAGTCTGGATGGGATTTAGATAAGATTGAATCAAATGTCAGGCAGCGATTCGAAACCCCCATCAAGGTTCCAATCATTTCAATTTATACCAAATCAGATGGCGTCGTTTCATGGGAGGCCTGTCTTGATAACTGGTCACCGGATGTGCATCATATTGAAGTATCTTCCTCACATATGGGAATGCCATTCTCAGTTGACGTTTTTCAGCGCATCACTGAAAATCTGTAGCGTGCCAAATTGAAAATATATTGCAAAATAAAAAGTTATAAGTTAATGTATTAAAAATGAAATTATCATCCAACTATGGCAAACATTCAAAATCTGTGCGTGTGCGACTTGAAAAAATTTGAAAAACGATAGTTGGATTATTATTATGCAAACATTTCTGAAAGATCCTAAGGAACAGAACATGTTAAGAAGAAAGAAAAAAAAAGAAATCGAAACATTTCTCGGCCCTCAAACTCAAATAAAAGGGACAATCAGTTTTGAGGGGGGCATGCGAATTGAAGGCAAATTTGAGGGCGATATTTACAGCAAAACAGGGGCTATTATTATCGGCCCTCAAGCTGTGGTAAAAGCAGATCTCAATGTTGGATCTGCTTTGGTCATGGGAGAGGTTAATGGGGGGATTGAGGCTGAAACCCGAATAGAAATTCACCCACCTGGAAAAATGATTGGAGATATCCGCGCACCATTTATTTTAATTGATCCGGGCGTTGTTTTTAATGGCCAATGTATTGTTACAAATGATGAGGATAAAGATACTGACAGATCTCCTGATAATGACCAATAATGCAATTTTTGCAAACCTCTTTTCGCAAAATATCAGACTTGCTTTTTCGATAACTTGCAAGTATATATACAAAATAATTTAATTGAAATTAAGACAAATGGGAAAAAACGAATTCAAAAGGGAATTGAAAAAATGCATTCAAGTCGATTATTCATAACTGTATTGTTTGTTTTCTTATATTTTTTGCCATTGACAGTCAGAGCATTGGATTCAGGGCGACCTCATGGAATAACATCAGGAAACGATCAGACAGTTGTCTCTGGTGACTCTATATATACTATTTCTGGGGGGACATCCTCTGGAAGCAATCTGTACTATGGGTTTTCAACATTTAATTTGCACAAAGGAGAACAGGCCATATTCACCAGCGGAAATGAAATTAATAACATTATTGGCAGCATTTCAGGTGGTGAATCATCATGGATTAATGGTCAAATTACAGCCGGTGCTAATTTGTATTTACTCAATCCATCAGGTTTTATATTTGGCCCGAATACAGTGCTGGATGTTACAGGCTCATTGCTTGTCAGTACTTCGGACCGAATTTTGTTTGATGATCATTCTTTTTTTTCTGCAATCCCTGGAACATCCGATATCTTTCCAGACAGTCAACCGATAGGGGTTGAATTTACAGAAAGCAGTTCCTTTGCACCCATTATTATTGATAACGCTACGCTGGTATTGAATTCAGGTCAGGATCTTTCTTTGATTGGTGGAGAAAATCAACCGGTATCATTAATTACCGATCTCAATGATACCTCACCAGGAATAAATATTAAAAATTCCCATATTCAGACGCCTGGCGGCAATATTAAGATCGCATCTGTTGCATCAGCCGGAACAATTCGTATGGATGCCATGCAACTATCAGAACAAACAATAGAAACCCCTGGAAATATTGCTGTTTCAGACAACACAGTTATCCAAACTGGCGGTGAGCAAATTGATAATTCCGGTCACATCTATATTTATGGTGGTCTTTTTTATGGAGATGATGCAGATGTTCGAACAGCTTCAAAAGGCAACTCAGGTGATATTCATATGAATGCCAGCAGTATGACTTTAAAAAATGGCTGCCATTTGGATTCACAGTCTTATGGTGATGGTGATGGCGGCGATATTCAACTTCAAATTACAAATCAATTGGATATGTCTGAAAGTACCATTCAAACCAACGTAACTGCCAATGATAGTGGAAATGCCGGTCATGTTGTCATATCTGCCAATAATATGCGGTTTGATAATGCATCAGTGATTGCAACTGAGACATCTGGTATCGGTTACGCAGGGCAAATCGAGTTAACAGCAAAAGACAATATTACAATTACCGGGGGAAGTGAGATTTTGTCAAAATCCAGAGGTAGTGCCACTGGTAATGCTGGAAGTATTATTTTGAATGCCTCAAAAATACGAATGAACACTTCTGCGCTGATATCCGCTGATACTGATGGTGTTGGCGATGCTGGAAATATCACAATACAGGGAACTGAACTGTCATTGTCAGACAAATCAAAAATTTCATCCGCTTCAAACAGTTCAAGACAGGGTGGCAATGCGGGCAATATAGACATTCAATTAACGCAGGCTCTTTCTATGGAAGGTCGAGAAACAGCCATACAAACCAGTAGTAAGGGACAGGGTGCAGCAGGCGCTATTAATATTTCATCTCAGAATGTCTATTTAGACCATGAAGCCAATATCTCATCATCAGGCACTGGAAGTGAAAACTATGCGGGAGATGCAGGCGCAATTCGAATTTTTGCTGATGATACCATTCGATTGCAAAATAAAAGCCAGCTATCAACATTATCAAACTATGCTGGTGGCGGCAGTGTTAATATTGAATCCGGGCGATTGCTTCATCTTGCAAATAGTACCATTAACACCAGCGTATTGCAAGGTTGGGGAAGCGGCGGTGATATTTTTTTGAAATCTCAACTGGTATATATTAACCACAGCATAGTACAGGCACAGGCTGAAAATGGTCCGGGGGGCAATATTCAGATTCAATCTCAGCAATTTCTTGAATCCTCAGGCAATACAATCAGTGCATCCTCCCGACTGGGAATTGATGGCCGGGTAGATATTATCCAACCAACATCAGATATCAGTGTGGATGTCAGTCAATTACCTGATCAATTTATTGATGACAGCGCGCACCTTGCTGATGTATGTGCTGCTCGTTTTCACAATAACAAGAGTATTTTTTCTCTTGAGGGCAAAGGAGCGCTGCCCACAGCATACAATGATTGGATTCCTGGCTCTGAAATTACATATGAACGCCCGGATATCCAGTTTCAACATATTCCTGACCGCTCTCAGTATTTGGACCCCTTATGTCCTTTCACTGATGATGAAAAAAATGAAAATTCGTCTGAATAACAATGAATAGGAGACTTTGTGGATAAGAGATTTTATTTTAGAGTTATTTTGATTGTTGGGTTGATCACATCATGGTTGTCTGTTATTTATGCACAGGATTCTGTTTTTTTTGATATGGATGAACGTCTTTCCGACAGGCCGCCATCATTTTTGGATCATTTACCCCCAACTGCGCCTGAACAGCCATCACGTATATCTGGAATGTCTGATATTCCTGTTAGAAAATTTCGTATTCAGGGCAATGCTTTATTTTCAGGCTATGATAAAAACATGCGATCCATTCTGGCTATGTACCGCATTTCACAAAAAAAGCTAAACCGATGGAAAGAGGCAGGCATTCCAGTCAGCGTGACACTTTCCCTTGAAAAACTGTTGGATCAATCTTTTACTGATGAAAATCAATTTCGTCAATCCATTCAATCAGTTCTTACTGATAGTGATTATCTTGCATATGAAAATTTTATTATGACTCAGGCATCAGTTTATGAAAATAATCGAATTTCGCCAGAGTCCCTTCAAGATATAAAAAGACTTCTGACAATATATTACCAAAAACGTGGTTATATCAACAGTATTGCAATCATTCCAGACCAGGAGGTCATTGATGGTATCATTAATATTAAAATTATTGAAGGGCGTCTGACATCTATTCAGCTTATTGGAAACGCCAATGTCTCTAATTCTTATATTTTAGCACGACTTGGACCTGTATTGAAAAAAAAAGGACGTATTTTGAATGTTTACGAATTGGAAGAATCGCTCCAAGAATGTATTCCGATTTTGACCAGTAATCCACGAATCCAAAAGATAAACGCGCGCTTGAGGCCTGGTATATCAATGGGGGAATCCACGCTTGAAATACATATTGAAGAAGCACGCATGATGCAAATCAAGATTGGTGCGAACAATCATCAGTCTCCAGGAATTGGATCTTATATCGGAGAAATTGGATTTCGTCATTTAAATCCATTGGGTTTTGGTGATGCAGTCTATCTGAAATATGGTGTAACTGAAGGTCTTGATGATATGGTATTTAACTATCAAATTCCAATCAATACACGGGCCCATTTACTTTTCACTGCCGATCGAAGTGAATCCGAGATTATCGTGGAACCCTTTGACCAATTTGGAATAACCAATGAAATTACACGTTTTTCGATGGGTTTAACCTGGCCATTTTTTAAAGATTTGTCTCACGAATTCTCAATGACGCTTCGCATAGAGCGTTTGCATACACATACAGAAAGCAGATTAATGGGAGGCCCTTTAATTTTGGGCGGGGCTGATGAAGAAGGAGACTCTGATTTGAGTATTGCGCACTGTGTTCATGAATGGATTCATCGGAGCAATCGTCAGGTTATTGGGATTCGTTCCACTGCAAGTTTTGGCATCGATGCTTTTAATGCCACGATCCAGGATCATGGCCCTGATGGCAGATTTGCATCCTGGTTAATCCAAACACAGTATCTAAGACATCTCAATTTCTGGGATAGTCAAATTATTGCACGTTTTGATGCAAGATTCTCCAATAAAGAACTGATGCCATCACAAAAGTTTGTACTTGGCGGCGCCCAGAGTGTGCGTGGATACAGAGAAAATCGAATCGCATCTGATGATGCCCAATTGTTTTCACTCCAGTTTCAGATGCCTTTCACAAGAATTCCCCTTTATGGACTAAGCCAAACATCTGATGATGGCGCTCTTGTTGGGGCATGTTTTTTTGATTATGGAAAAGCGCACAATGTTGACACAGCCGATCCAAAACCAAACAATATATCCAGTATTGGTACAGGGCTGCATTGGCATATCAATCCAGAAATTGCTGCAAAGTTATACTGGGCATACGCTTTGCGCGACCTTGAAACTCCTGAACCTGATGATATACAAGATAATGGGATTCATTTTCAGTTCCAAATGGATGTATATTGATCTTTGAGATCATTTCGTTTCCATTCATAATTCTTGAAACCAAACTCAATGTTTTGCTTTTTGTTGGCAAGTAAATTGTACTTTACAACATCAAAGCGTTTTGATATGTATCCCAAAATTAGATTCCAGGTAGAAAAAAGCGCAAATACTTGGAGTATAAATGATAATAATGTCAAAACAAGGAAAATCAATGACCCATAAATTACTATCTGACAAAGTCGGGCAAACTCAATTGATGCTCGGTAATGAAGCGATTGCGCGTGGCGCAATTGAAGCAGGTTTAAGTGTTGGTGCAACCTATCCAGGAACCCCCTCATCTGAGATATCGCTCAACTTATTTCAAGTATCCCAACAAACTGAATTATACTTTGAATACAGCACAAATGAAAAAGTTGCCATTGAAGTTGCAGCATCTGCGGCAGCTTCAGGTGTTCGAAGCATGTGTATTATGAAACACGTCGGCCTGAATGTTGCTGCTGATCCACTCATGACCCTGGCGTACCTTGGTGTTAAAGGGGGCATGGTAATTGTTACTGCTGATGACCCCATGATGTTTTCAAGCCAGAATGAACAAGATAATCGATACTATGCCTTGTTGAGTGGGCTTCCCATGCTGGAACCATCATCCATTGATGAAGTTCGATCCATGACACAATATGCTTTTGATTTGTCTGAACAGCTCAATGAACCGGTTATTTTGCGTACCACGACACGTATCAATCATTCAACCGGCCCAGTAACACTGGCACCCATTCAACCCATTAAAACTAGAGGTGAATTCAAAAAAGATCCATTTCAACTGGTTGCAATCCCATCAGTGTCTCGCAATTTACATGTAAAATTAATTGACAATATGAATAAAGCCAGAGAGATCTCCGAATCTTCTCAATGGAATATCATCACAGGCACGGGTTCATGGGGCATTATTTGTAATGGAGTCAGTTTTAATTATGTTTCAGATGCAGTTTCTGATCTAAATATTGGGGAACAGACCCGCATTTTTCGTCTGGGCTTTTCTCATCCTTTGCCTGAAAATCAAATTAAATCATTTCTCAAGGACTGCAAAAAAGTATTGATTGTTGAAGAAGGCGAGCCCTGGTTGGAAACTCAGATTAAATCTTTGGCCCAGGAATCTGAATGCGTTATTCCCATTCATGGCAAATCAGACAGCTTTTTTTCAAGATTGTATGAACTGGAGCCTTCAAAGGTCAGATCGGTTATTGCACAGTATTTTGACGTTGCAGACATCAAGAAAGCGGCATTAGATCTCAGCGATTTACCAGAAATCCCAGGTCGTCCACCCAATTTATGTGCAGGTTGTAGTCATCGGGCAACTTTTTTTGCAGTTAAACAGGCGGCCAAATCATTGGATAAGCCAGTGATTTATCCAACAGATATCGGTTGTTATACATTGGGCGTGTTGCCGCCTTTGAGTATGGCGGATTATCTCATTTGTATGGGATCATCTGTTGGAACGTCATGCGGTTTTTCAAAAGCCCTGGATAATAAAATTGTGGCATTTATTGGAGATTCAACATTTTTTCATTCAGGAATTCCAGGATTGATCAATGCAGTGTTCAATCAACATCAATTTACTCTGGTTATTTTAGATAATGGCACGACAGCCATGACTGGGCATCAGCCGAATCCTGGAGTCGATATGACGCAATGGAATCTTGATGGCTATACGCAAATTTCCATTGAAAAATTGGTTCGTGCAATGGGGGTGCCTTATGTTGCAACAGTGCGGCCTTATCAGATTAAGAAAAGTATCGAAATATTCAAAGAAGCCTTTCTTTCAGATGGCGTTTCTGTTGTTATTTCCCAGGAACCATGTACATTGATCAACAAAAAACGCAAAAAACGAGCCTTTCAGGTAACAGATCGTTGCAAAAATCATCGGATATGTATCAGTGAATTGGCATGCCCCGCCTTCTATGTTGATAACAATCGTGTCCAGATCAATCCTGCACAATGTACAGGATGTGCGGTATGCGCTCAGATTTGTCCTGAAAATGCAATTATACCGGTGAAGGAGGCTTAATTATGAAACCCATTCGTTTGATTATTGTTGCAGTTGGGGGACAGGGCAATCTTCTGGCTTCAAAAGTATTGGGCGATGCTGCTATGCGCGCCAATATTCCGGTGGTCATGAGTGAGATTCATGGGATGGCCCAAAGAGGCGGTGTTGTGGAATCTGCCCTCATTTTTGGGGATGCAAAAAGTTCGATTATATCTGATCATGAGGCGGATATACTTCTGGGATTTGAACCCTCAGAAACACTTCGTGCCTTAAATAAGTGCCATGAAAAATCATATGTGATTACCAATGTGGCGCCATTACCCCCATTTACAGTAAATATTGGTAAAGGAAATTATCCTGAAATAGATACAGCCAAAGCATTAATTCAAGAAAAAACAGGACGCTCGTTTTTTCTAAACGCAACACAACTGGCTCAAGAGGCTGGTAATATTCTTTCTGTTAATATCGTTCTTTTGGGCGCATTGACCGCAACAGGTGTTATTCCCCTCACCGCAGCACAGATTCAGGCATCTATCCGAACAACAGTAAAAAAAGCATTTGTTGACATTAACTTAAACGCCTTTGCTTTGGGAGAGAAAGCAATTGGTTAAAAAAGATTATGGTTGCAATGTCAGATTTTTTTTGTTATGCAATCACACTTTGCTAATAATTCTGATAGGAAATTCCTTATGCATTATAATGAACAAAAAAAAACGATCAATGCCTTCATTCAAAAGGGTGTTCATATACCCTGCCCGGATAGCGTTGAAATTGGTTCTGATGTCAACCCCGACCGAATATCCAGTAATGTAACCATCCATACAGGCTGTAAAATATATGGAGAAAAAACGCTGATTCTGGCCAACACCATCATTGGCGAAGAGGCTCCCTCTACAATAAAAAATTGTTACATTGGTGAACATGTTCATTTGAAAGGTGGGTTTTATGAGGGCGCAGTATTTTTAAATCATTCACAGATGGGGTCTTGTGCGCATGTGCGCAAGGGAACCATTTTGGAAGAATATGCCAGTGGCGCGCATACAGTTGGGTTGAAACAAACAATTTTATTTCCTTTTGTTACACTGGGCAGTCTGATCAATTTTTGTGATTGCCTGATGGCTGGCGGGACAAGCAGAAAGGATCATAGCGAAGTTGGCAGTTCTTATATTCATTTCAATTATACACCCAATCAGGATAAAGCAACAGGATCGTTAATTGGTGATGTTTCCAATGGGGTCATGCTGAATCGCGCCCCAATTTTTTTAGGTGGTCAGGGGGGGCTGGTTGGACCATGTCGCATTGCGTATGGAACAATTATTGTCGCAGGAAGTGTTTATCGAAAAGATATTCTCAAAGAGAATCAACTTGTAATGGATGGTGCCATGCGTCATGCATCTATTGGTTATACCAAAGGGCTGTATCAAAATATTAATCGAATTGTTGAAAACAACCTTGTCTATATTGCCAATCTTGTCGCCCTTTCTCATTGGTATTATTATATCCGCCCGCTATGGACAACAGATTCCATGACAACCGCCTTAAACAAAGGCTTATTTGAAACGATAAACGTGGCAATTGAGGAGCGGATCACGCAATTTAAAAAATTCTGTGACAAAATGCCGGATTCCATTCGTGCCTTTCAATCCATATCTGCTAAAGCAAGCCCTGTGATTGATTCAAAACAAAAACTGTATGAGAATTGTGATCAAGTCATCAATATTATTCGGCAGGCGCTGCCGCCATCTGCGAATGATTATAATCGAGACCTTTTTATGGAAGCGCTATCAAATGTTAAGGATAAGGCGTATCTGGAACAGATTCAAGCCTTAAATGAAAAGACACGTGCTGATGGAATCAAATGGCTTCAAAACATTGTTGATTCTATTCATGAAAACGCTTTAAATATTGTCAGGATCTAAAAATGAATAAGCTTTTTGGTACAGATGGTATTCGTGGACGCGCAAATCAATATCCGATGACAGTGGATATTGCACAGGCTTTGGGCATTTCTGTCAGCAAAATACTGACAACAAAAAAAAATGTCCGTCATCAGGTGGTCATTGGTAAAGATACCCGCACCTCAGGAAATATGTTTGAGGCAGCGTTGGCATCAGGTCTTTGTGCGGGGGGTTTTGATGCGATCCATATCGGCATTTTACCCACACCTGCTGTGGCATTTGTAACACAATTACTGAATGCGGATGCGGGTTTTATGATTTCTGCCTCTCATAATCCGTCTGAAGATAATGGCATAAAAATATTTTCATCAAATGGTTACAAGCTGTCAGATCAACTTGAATCGGAAATTGAATCTTATGTACTTGCAAAATCCTGGAAAGATGATACATTGGGCGATTATGGTAACATTTTTTATTTCGCCGATGCCCCGCAACAATATATTAATTTTGTAAAACAATCTGTAACCGGTTCATGGAACAAACAATTATCCCTTGTTGTTGATTGTGCCAATGGTGCAGCATCAACAGTAGCTCGGCCTATTTTTGAATCCCTGTCCAATTCTGTAACAATGATTCATGAATATGCTGAAGGAAAATCCATCAACAAAAATTGTGGTGCAATGGATACACGTTCCCTGCAAGATACAGTCTTGAAAACAAAGGCGGATATTGGTATTGCTTTTGATGGCGATGCTGACAGACTGGTTTTGTGTGACAGTCTTGGAAATATTTTAAATGGGGATCATGTTCTGGCAATTTGTGGTCGCTACTTATTACAAAATAATAATCTTCCACAAAAGACCATTGTTGCCACACAATACAGCAACATGGGGCTTGATGATTCAATTAGACAATGCGGCGGAAATGTGATAAGGGTTTTAAATGGTGATCGTTACGTCATTGAAAAAATGCGTGACAAAAATTTAATACTCGGTGGAGAAGCATCAGGACATTTAATATTTCAAAACTATTCAACAACCGGTGATGGTTTAATTGCGGCCTTGCAGGTTTTAAATGTAATGAATCATACAGGAAAAACATTGGCGCAATTAAAAGAATGTATTACATTGTATCCACAGGTTATAAAAAATGTTTCTGTGCGTGAAAAAAAAGAACTTGAGACCATGCCTTCAGTAATTAAATTAATCAACACAGTAAATGATGACTTGGGAACAAATGGAAGAACATTAATTCGTTATAGTGGTACAGAAAATAAAATAAGAATAATGATTGAAGGTAAAGATCCTCAGCAAATAACAAACTATGCAGATCAAATTGCACAAGAAATTCAAACACAGATTGGTGTTTGAATAAAAAATACACCCGGCAGATTTATCAATTAGGATGCGATAATTGCTGGGGCAAAAAAAATTATCAATCCACACAATTGAATCATGTGGAAAAAAAGAGGAGAAATGAAACATATGAATTTTGATGCAGAATCCATTCTTCGAGAAATTACAGGTATGGAATTAAATAAATACCCAGAAATGGCAATCCAATCATTGTTGGAACTCGCGACAATAACAGAATATACGCATCTCAAGGAAAACACGCGAGATTTTTCCAGTGAACAACTCTATATGTTAACTTACGAAATGGGTTTGTTTGAAGAAGATGAGTTGCTTATGTTAGAAAATGAATATAAAAGTTATCTTGGATTAGATAAACTAGAAAAGCATTTTGCAGCCTCACTAAGATAATTCCAATGCGATTAAACCCTTAATTTTGCAGGTGAATCCAATGAATGCCAATGAAGTCAATTTGGAGAATCTTCGAAAAAACTTTATGCAGGTTTCCGAAAATCAGGAAGCAATTAATCAGGCGATTACATTTATTGATCAATGGTTAACCAGGCCCTTTTTTTCAGATCAACACGCATCAATTATATCTCATATTCAGCATAATAAAACAGATTTACTTTTGGATGCTTTTTATCAACGTCTTCCTTTTGGAACAGGCGGACGACGCGGACGTGTTGGATATGGCCCCAATCGGATCAACCCGGTAACAGTTGCATTATCAGTACAGGGGCACTGCAATTTTATGAAAGAACATTATCAGTGTAAAAATAATCCCAGCGTGATTGTTGCATTTGATGTTCGCATATTTGTTGATATTGGAGGTGTCTTTTCTTTTTTACCAGAAAACCATCCCATACAAAATTTATCTTCAAAAGATTTGGCAAGAATTGCCTGTGAAATTTATGCAGGTAATGGCTTCACAGTTTATACCTCCATTCAAAATAATCAAATCTCATACCTATCAACACCGGAACTATCATTTTTAATTAAACACTTTCAAACATCCGGTGGGATCAATGTCAGTGCATCGCACAATCATCCTGATGACAATGGTTTTAAATTTTATAATCCAGAAGCGGCCCAAGATATTCCGCCTGATGACGAACAACTGGCCAGTTATATGGACAATGACAACCTGACTGTTCATCGGATGGATTTTGATGAGGCAGTAACCAAAGGACTTATTGTTGCAGTTTCAAAGAAAGCGCATGAGGCTTACATAAACACCATACTGGATTTGAGAACTGTTCATCTGGATCATAAGTCACCGCCTATTGTATTCTCTCCTTTGTGCGGAACAGGTGATAGTAATGTAGGCGATGTGATGCGATCTGCCGGATATGATGTTCATCTTTATTCACCCCATGCCAATTATGATGGCACTTTTGTTAACGTTCCATCGCGTATTCCCAACCCCGAAGTGCCTGAGGCAGCATCACCGGCATTGTCATTTGCAGAGCTGCAGGATGCAGATATTGTGATGTCATCCGACCCGGATGCCGACAGAATCGGCCTGTTTGCCAGAGATGCTGAAAAAAAATGGCATTATCTTTCTGGCAATGATATTGCGTCAATTATCGCGTATTACCTGATTATGGATAAAGAGCGCGGGCCGCAAAAACGTGGTTTGATAATAAAAACACTCGTCACCACACGCACCCTGGAAAATATTGCAAAGCAATCCAACTGCTCCATTATAGGCGACCTCCTGATTGGTTTTAAATACATCGCCCATGTCCTGGAAACACTTGAAAAAAAAGGATGTTATCAGAATATATCTGCAAGGCCGGATGATTTGATTATCGCAGCAGAAGAAAGTCATGGAATTTTATTGACACCTACTGTTCGAGATAAGGATACTGCGGGTGCAGGTCTGATTCTTGCCGAAATCATAACTCTGTTGAAAAAGGATAATATTTATTTACCTGATTATCTTACAAATTTACATTTGCTGTGTGGCAATTATGCCAATGCTGGACGCTCAATCATGTTAAAGGGAATTGAAGGTGCAGACGCCATTGCGCGTATGTTGAAATCATTGCGAGCGGACATACCAACATCACTGGCAGGAAGATCTGTAACACAATATGTTGACTATCTTGATGAATCTTTTATGGGGCCCATCAAAAGTAAAACAGATCACCTGTCGCGAAATTTGCTGATGTATAAAATGGAAGGAACACAAATTGTGATCCGACCTTCGGGGACCGAACCAAAATTAAAAATATATGCTGATATTGAGGGTGATAAATGGTCATCACAAAATAATCGCAATGATGCCATGAAAGTTGCAAGAGAAGTGGCATCCAAAGTTTACGAAACCTGTCTGGAACGTATTCAAATACGCCTATCTGAAAGTGCGCAATGCCTTCCCGATTATATTGAAATCAAACGTAAACAAGATTTTGACAGTACGTTTACAAAGGATATCACTCTTTTTTCAGAACAAATCAATCAAAATACAAGTTTGGATGCCCCAAAAAGAATAGACTGGCTCAAAAATAGGTTACAGGAATATACTTCCGGTGCAGATCCTTTAATTGCTGTAAAACAGGCAGTATCTCATTTATGTCAACGTTTAATTCAGAAGAATGCCAATCCTGATGTCAAAGCCGGCTTGAATGTTTTACTCGCTGATCTGTCTGAATAATAAATATTATGAAAGAAGAAGAACTACTTAAAAAACTACGTGCCGCTTTTAAAATGGAAGCCTCCGAACGACTGGCATCCATTTCTTCAAGCATGCTTAACCTGGAAAAATCCTTTGAATTGGGACAGGATAACAAAGAAATCCTGGATATTGTTTTCAGAGAAGCGCACAGCTTGAAAGGCGCTGCACGTGCAGTAAATTATTCAGATATTGAAACCATTTGCCAGGCTTTGGAGGATGTTTTTTCATCATTAAAGCGAAAAGATATTTCATTTTCACCTGAAATGTTTGATATTTTTCATTCCTGTTTAGAACTTATTGAATTACTTTTAAGCCAATCAGATAAAAATCATGCTGCTGATATTAATAATATGTACAAAGTGTTAGAGGGCATTCGTTTGGGTATTGATTCACCCGCCAAAAATATCTCTTTACAAAACAAGAAAGTGAGTAATGATCAAAAAGAAAAGTCGAAATCTACCGCTGATGACACTTCAACAGGAAAAAAAAAATTAACAGATTCATCTGATATAAATCCATGTAAAAAGCAACACAAACAGCAAACCACAAAAACAGATCAGACCAAACAAAATGATATTAAGCCTGAACCTGATGCGCAAGAGGAGACAAGAAAAATTGCGCCTGAAACGCATTCCATAAAAGAACCTGAAAGTAAAACCAACATAAATCAGGTTGACATTCAGGATGAAGAATCACACATTAAAACGCAATTCGTTTCAATTTCAGAGAATCCCTCTGAACAATCAATATCAAAACCGACACATAAACCGCAACAATCTTCTAAAACATCACCCGTGCCAGCAAAAAAAACAGAAAAAAAATCTACTTTAAAGGCAGATCAATATGGATTCGAGGAAAGTGTCCGCATTTCTACTAAAAAATTAGATTCATTACTGCTTAAAGTAGAAGAACTGGTCTCGCTCAAGCTGGCTTCAGGGCAGCATTTGAAAAATTTGAAAGAAACACTGCTGACATTCGACACCTGGAAAAAACGATGGGCCCATAGTGAGTCCACATTCCGATGGATTCGCAGAAAAACCCGGACAGATCAAAACCTCAGTGAGCAAAGAGATTTAGAACATTTAAAGAGATTGGAATCTTTTCTGGAATGGAATCAAAAACATGTCTGCTCTCTGGAGCAACGCATTAAGCAAATGACTGATGTGTCTGAAAAAGATCAACGCTCCTTAAGTATCATGATTGATGATGTTCTGGATGATATGAAAAAAATGACCATGCTTCCATTTTCTTCGCTCTCACAGATTTTTCCCAAAATGGTTCGTGATTTATGTCGTCAGCAATCAAAAACAATTGATTTTCAAATAAATGGCAATTCTGTGGAGATTGATCGTCGGATCCTTGAAGAGTTAAAAGATCCATTGGTACACCTCCTTAGAAATGCTGTTGATCATGGGATAGAACCTGCTGATGAACGAAAGAGCTTACAAAAAAAAGAACGTGCAGTATTAAATTTATCTATTACCTATACATTAGGCAATAAAGTTGAAATTGTTGTTGAAGATGATGGAAAAGGTATTGATTTGGATCGTGTTCGTCGTGAAGCCATTAAACGCGGTATGATTACAGAAAAAGATGCGGATCGTTTGACTGAAAAAGAAAATTTAGCGCTTATTTTTCGCTCAGAGCTTTCTACAAGCCCCATTATTACTCAAATCTCTGGACGCGGTCTGGGGCTGGCCATTGTACAGGAACGAATTCAAAAATTAGGCGGCACCCTGACAGTTGAAAGCGAGTTTGGTCAAAAAACAATTTTTCGTATGCTGGTTCCAATCACACTGGCTACATCAAGAGGCATTCTTGTTCAATTGAATGATAAATTGTTCGTTGTTCCTGTAACTTATGTTAAACGTGTTTTACGTGTAGAAATGGAATCTGTAAAAACAGTTGAAAATAAGGCCACAATTACATTGGAAGGTGAAGTGCTATCATTTGTATCTTTGGCCGATCTGTTAGAAATTCAAGTTCCTGAACCCGCTGAAAAAAAGGTTCATTTTACTGTGGTTGTTCTTGAAATCTCTGGCAAGCATATCGCCTGTCAGGTTGATGAAGTTTTGGGGGAACAAGAAGTTTTAGTGAAAAGCCTTGGAAAACAATTGAGCCGGGTGAAAAATATTGCAGGAGCAACCATTTTAGGTTCGGGAAAAGTTGTTCCCATGCTGAATGTCCATGATTTAATTAAATCATCTGGGCAAATGACTTTGACAAAACCCATTGTTACTGAAAAGGATGACATTAAAATAACCCAGGGCAAATCAATTTTAGTTGCAGAAGATTCTATTACGTCACGCATGCTGATTCAGAATATTCTTGAGTCCGCAGATTACGAAGTCACCACTGCGGTTGATGGTTTGGATGCTTATACGACATTTAAATCTGGGGATTTCGACCTGGTTGTTTCTGATGTTGAAATGCCAAAGATGAATGGTTTCGAATTAACTCAAAAAATCAGGGAAGACAAACAGCATTCAGAAACTCCGGTGATACTCGTAACCAGCCTTCAGTCATCAGAAGATAGAAAACGCGGCATTGATGCGGGGGCCAACGCTTATATTGTTAAGAGTAATTTTGATCAAAGCAATTTACTTGAAGTTATTGCGCGGCTAATTTAGGAATAATAGTTGATCTAAAAATATGTATATATGGAATAATCAATTATTACAAAAAATGTCTGAACACCAAATCTCTGATTTGTTTCAAGGTAATGGCATTTTTGAAACCATGGTCATGACAGAAAAAGCCCGACCGCTATTATGGAATCGTCATATTCAGCGATTGAAAAAAGGAGCACAATTTCTCGGCGCACAACTGACACTTGATTCTAATGAACTTCTCAAGGCAGTAATCAAACATTTTGAACAAAACAAAATAGTTATATGCTTGCGGCTTAATCTTATTTTTTTACCTCAGAGAAATGATTTAATTGTTCGATTCTTTCCATTTCAATGGCCCAAAAATCCAGTACGATTGTATGTTTCCCAACAACATCATCGGGGAAATAGCCCCCATTACCAGTATAAAACCCTTTCAAGAATTGAAAACAGCTATTATCAAAAACTTGCAAAAACTCACAACTATGATGACTTTCTCATTCTGGATCATCATTCAAATGTTTTAGAAACCTGTCTTGCAAACATTTTTTTTGTTCGTAATGATGGCCAAATTGAAACACCTACAGCACATAACATGCCCTTTCTCAATGGGGTGGTTCGGCAATATTTACTTGATTCTCAAAAAGAATTGCGTATTAAATGTATTGAAAAGATGATTCCATTGAGTGCTATTGAACAATACACTCAGGCATTTATTACCAATGGTCTTCGATTGATTCAACCGGTATCTCAAATTGGAGATGTGAAATTCGCTCAAACAGATGCAATTTGGGATTTGAGAGACGCTGTTTTGTTTGAGGCAAACACAAGCCCTACATCGGGCTGGCAAACATGAAAATAAGAGGGGAACTTATTTTTCGAGTATTCCTTATCATGTTTACATATGGAGGATACATATGAAAACAACAATCCTAAAACATATGGTACCAATCGCATGCATCATTATTTTATGTTCCTGTGGTAAAAATTACGAAGAAGGGGTTTTTACCATTGATTGCCCAATAGAGGGGCTTCAATATGAAACAGAAACAGAAACCGGCGAGACAGATAACAAAGGCGCATTTCAATTTAAAGAAGAGGAAATGATTAAGTTCTTTTTAGGTGACATTCAGATTGGAAAAACTGAAGCCAAAGAGAAATTAACCCCATTTGATATCGCAGGTGGTGCCAGAAGTTTAGAGAACCAGGCCGCTACAAATATATTTCGATTATTAATTTCTCTTGATAAAGATTTTCCAACATCCAATGGCATCCAAATAGATCCTGAAATTTTTGATGATTTCAGTGGAAGATCCTTGAATTTTTCTTATCAGGATGCTGTGTTTGAAAAAATGGTGAACAAATTAAAACCATTTGATGAAGGTAATTACGCGCTATGCACTGTAGCAACAGCGCAATCGCATATGAAAAAAGTACTCAATGAAATTAGTGAGAAGCCAGTGCAGCACAAATTGCATGGTTTATTTTTTAGTCCTTATATTGACAATCAGGCCCCCAATAATGATGATATCGTTAAATTACAAACAATTATTGATCGAATGCATATCATAAAAAAGTACACAAACTGGATTCGTTCTGATGGTTGCACCAATGGCATGGAAAATATTGGCAGAGTTGCCAGCTATTTAGATATTCATGCTGCTCTGGGCGCAAGAATTACTGATAACTTAAATAACAATATGAAAGAAATTGAAAGTCTGATTCGGGAAGTGCAGGCAAATTATGCTGATATTGCGATTGTTGGAAGTGACGCCCTTAGCCAAAACCATATCCCAATCAATGAACTGATTCAATATATCCAAAAAGTTAGAGCATCAACACAAAACATAAAAATAACTTATGCTGACACTTATGATGTTTTTCAAAAGTATCCACAATTGATCAATGAAATTGATTTGATTTTCCTGAATTATCATCCTTTTAAAGAAGGTATTCTTATTGATGACGCCATAGAGGAACTCCAGTATCGGTATAATCAATTGACTCTCATTTCATCACAAAAGCCCATTTACATATCTGAAACCGGATGGCCTTTTGATGGTGCCAGCATTGGAGATGCAGTTGCCAATGGAGAAAATGCAAATCAATACTTAAAAGAATTTGTTGGGTGGGCCTCACGAAATCAAACAAAGTATTTTTATTTTGAAGCCTTTGATGAAAAATGGCGATTAACATATGATGGGCTTCATGGAGCGAATATGGGCTTGTGGAACAGTAGGGGGCTATTAAAATCTGGCGTACAAAAATTCTTTGAAACAAATATAGTTGAGTCATCGAAAGACCTCCCACAAAATCGATTTTCTTTAAAGCCGACCTCTGAAAGTTCATCATTAGGAAGTCAATCAACCTTTACAAAATCAGATCATACCAATGATTTGATGTCAGTCAAAGAACATAAGACAGATCCGATTGTTTCTAAAACGCCAAAAACACCTGCAATTTTTTTTACATACGTTCCCCCTTATGGTAATAGATTTCACGATTTAAAGGGGCGTGTTTTAAATGTCAATCCAAACACCTACAAAGTAATTGTTTGTTGTCAAATAAATGAAAAGCAGGTAATCATGCCCAATCTGAGAAATATGGATCTTCAAATCCAGGAGGATGGTCAGTGGGCCTGTGATATTACTGGAAAGCAGCCTTACGACTGGAAAGCATCAAAAATTACCGCATTCCTTGTTCCTGAAAATGATCAGGTATTTCAAGCAAGTGCGCTATTTGAACGTGATTACATTTATTGTGAAATCATCAGGGAAGTTTCTTTTCAGAATAGCTGCCAGTAAAAAAGCATTTTTTCATTGCAAACATGTTGCTTGCTTTTTATCAACAATTATTATACAATCGTTTTAAATAATTGTAAGTCTTCATCTGATGGGCTTATAGACTTTAAGATAAAGATTTTGGACTGCGTTGGCGCTTCGTCGATGTACTATAGTACTATCTCCTTGCGCCGCCTTGCCAAAATCTTTATCTTAAAGTCTATAGGAATATTCGAATAATAAGTTCCCCATTTCAAAAAATGTTCATATTGGGGTAATTGTACTGTAGAGACGTAGCATGCTACGTTTCTATACGACCTTGATTTTTTGTACGAACATGAAAAATGAGCATCTTATTTTCAGAGCATTCCTTTGGAAAAATTGAAAAAACAAGGAGTTTACAATGGATGCCATCAAAATTGAGGAGATCCTTAATCAAGAACGTAATGATCAGGTTACATTCATTGATCGCGTTGAGGATCCCTACCAGTTGTGTGAACAGATGATTGCAATTGCCAATGGAAATGGTGGAACAGTAATTATTGGTGTGAATCAGTCTGGAGAATCATCAAAATTAGCTCAGGATGACATTATCAGCACCATGCGAATGATTACGCAAGCTTCGTTTGAGTTAATTCAACCATCCATTTTTCCCAAAACACAAATCGTTGATTATTTGGATGCCAAAACAATCGTTATTCAAATTCCATATGGATTTCAAAAACCATATTGTACTATCGGTGGGCAGTTCTTAATTAAAAAAGACAATGATATTCAGGAAATGAGTACTGATGCGTTGCGGGAACTGTTTCAGGAAAAAATGGTCCATCAGGCAGATCAAATGATCATTGAGGGGTTGGATCACAGTCAAATTGATCTTGAACTTTTTCAACAATTTTTTGAGGAAAAATTTAAGGCTGCATTGCCTGAACATATCCCGCTGATCACTATACTTGAAAGCATGAAGCTGGCATCAAATGGTCAGATTAACACATCCGGTATGCTTTTATTTGGCAAATACCCCACTGAAAAATTTGCATTAAGTCAGATTGTGGCAATGGCTTTTTTTGGAAATGACACATCGGTTTTGGAATATCGCGATAGTGAAAACTTTGAAGGTACAATTCCGCAACTGTTTCACAGAGGTTTAGGTTTTATTACGAAAAATTTATCTGCATCAGAAGGGGAAAGCACTGATCTTAAACAAATTTCAGAACTTGTGATTCATGAAATACTCGTTAATGCATTGGTTCATAGAAGCTATTATATGGACTATTTTACCAGTGGCAACACAGTAATATCAGTATTTGATGATCGCGTTGAAATTGAAAACCCTGGTGCTTTACCTGATAATTTGCCCATTGATTCCATAAAAAATGGCGTTGCATTTCAACGCAATCCGACGATTGCAAACTATCTTATTGATATTATTCCTTTTCGTGGTATTGGCCTGGGGTTATCATCAATTGTGGCGACCTATCCAGGTATAGAGTTGATTGATGATTCTGATGCGGATCAATTTAAAGTGATTATCAGGCGGCCTGAATAATATATATTTTTTTACAATAATAAAGAAAGGACAATGTAAATACATGAGACCCTATTCAATAGCACTGGCTGGAAAAGGGGGAACAGGAAAAACAACCCTTGCCGGCATGCTGGTTAAATATCTTATTTATAAAGAAAAAACGCCAATATTGGCGGTGGATGCAGACTCCAATGCCAATTTTAACGATGTATTGGGTGTACCCATTTCAGGTACGCTTGGTGATGCGAGAGAATCCATGAAAAAAGGGAATGTTCCATCAGGCATGACCAAGGATGTTTTCATGTCCATGAAAATGCAGGAAGCAGTTGTGGAAACGAACAATTACGACCTGATCGTCATGGGCCGGCCTGAAGGTGCAGGATGTTACTGTGCTGCCAATACTTTATTGACCAATTTTTTAGATAAATTGACAGATAATTACCCCTATATGATCATGGATAATGAAGCTGGTATGGAACATATCAGCCGATTGACCACGCGAAACGTTGATGTCATGATTTTGGTATCTGATGGTTCGGTTCGCGGCTTAACTGCCGCAGTTCGAATTAATGAACTGGCAAAGAACCTTCACATCGGAATGGGTAAAAGCTTTCTGATAATCAATCGTTCAAAAAGCACACCTTCAGATACAATAATTAACATCATAAAAGATGCGGATATTACATATGCCGGTCATTTGCCATCAGATGACACCATTTACGACTATGACATGGATGGTAAAGCGACGATTGATTTGCCAATGGATAATGTATTTGTTCGGGCAGCATTTGATCTTTTCGACAAACATTTAAGTTTGAGATAAATAATTAAAGTAAGGAGGTTTCCTATGAACCTGATTAAATGGATTTTTGGAGTATTGTGTATAAGCTTCATCATTTTAATTAACAGTGCATTTGGAGACCAAATCGTACTTGTTGCAGATGAGTGGTGCCCATATAATTGTAATCCAGATGCCAGACAAAAGGGCTATATGGTTGATCTTGCGACTCAGATATTGGGTGAAGCGGGACATAAAGTAAAATATCAAGCCATTAATTGGAGTCGATCTATCATCAAATCCAGGGAGGGCAAATATAATGGTATTATAGGTGCCTGCAAAGCTGAAGCACCTGATTTTGTTTTCACCAAGGAACCTTTGGGCCTTGCGTATTTTCATTACTGGGTTAAAAAGGATGACCCCTGGCGATTCAAGGGGATCAAGTCCATTAAAGACCGATGGCTGGGCGTGATTCAGGATTATGATTATGGAAAGGAATTGGGTAATTATATAAAAAAAAATAAGGGCACCTTTGCTGTTCAGGAAAGGGCTGGTGATGATGCCCTTGATGTTCTGATCAACAAACTGGTGCATGATCGAATCAATACCTTGAACGAAGATAAGAATGTTTTTTTGTATAAGGTTAAAAAACTGGGAAAAGTAGGTATGTTTGTAGATGCCGGACATGATATGACATCCATTGAATCAAATTATATCTATGTAGCTTTTTCGCCTTTTTTTAAAAAATCAAAGGAATATGCAAAAATTCTAAATGAAGGGCTTATTCGATACAGAAAAAATGGCAAATTACAAAAAATTCTGTCAGAATATGGTTTGACTGATTGGAAGTAATCCAAAAAAAATCAGGAGACTAATCACTATGAATTTAAAAGAAACAATACGAAGTATCCCCCATTGGCCCATTGAATCTGTTACATTTCGGGATATCACAACACTCATGCAAAATCCAGAAGCATATCGATATGCCTGCGATACACTGTTTGAACGTTATAAAAATCAGAAAATTGATAAAATAGTAGGCATTGATGCACGCGGCTTTGTTTTTGGCGGGGTATTGGCATATCAACTCAATGTTGGATTTGTTCCTGTGCGTAAAAAGGGGAAACTGCCATCATCAACAATACAGGCAGACTATACGCTGGAATATGGTGTAAACACTGTTGAAATGCATGATGACAGCATTTCTCAAGGTGAACGTGTTGTCATTGTTGATGACTTGATCGCCACCGGTGGAACCATTGCTGCTGCTGTGAAATTGGTTGAACAGCTTGGCGGCAACATTGTTGAATGCGCCTTTGTTGTTGAATTGCCAGATCTTAAAGGACGTGAACAAATTCCAGGGCATGCTGTTTTTTCAATGGTTGAATTTGAAGGTGAATAAACAAGAATTGATATCAAAACAAGTAAAAGCCAATACAATCCTGTTATTGACCGCAAGTATTTGGGGATTTACATTTGTTGTCCAACGTGCAAGTATGGAACACGTTGGACCTTATTTGTTCAATGCCCTGAGATTTATGCTGGGAACGCTGGCATTGGTCCCGATCCGGTTGTATTTTAAAAATCGTATGCCACGATTCAAGCACACACCCTTGAGTACAACCTTAAAATGTGGATTTTTTGCAGGCATTGTTATCTTTGCAGGCGCATCCTTTCAACAAGTAGGACTCATGACCACCACTGCCGGAAAGTCGGGATTTATTACTGGTTTGTATGTAATTATTGTTCCGATGATTGGCATTTTTTTAGGCAATTATTCGGAGCCAAATACCTGGATTGGAGCGATGTTTTCAACAATTGGCCTGTATTTTTTATGCATGACAGAATCCCTCACAATTTCCTGGGGAGATACATTAACGCTGTTTTGTGCAGTTTGTTTTGCCTTACATGTGGTCTTGATTTCAATATTTTCGCAGAAAAATGATCCCATTTTACTTTCGATGGTTCAGTTTGCTGTATGCGCCATACTGAGTCTGATTGTTGCTGTAAGTATTGAACCAATGAATGTAGATAAGATTTTAATTGCAGGCCCTGGTATTTGTTTTTGCGGCTTTTTTTCTGTAGGAATTGGATACACATTACAGGTCGTTGGACAACTCAACGCCAATCCAACACATGCCGCGATCATTTTATGCCTGGAAGGCGTTTTTGCCGCCCTCTGCGGATGGCTTTTTTTAAATGAACAAATGTCATCCAAAGCAATGTTGGGTGCCGGATTGATGTTTTCAGGGATGATCATTTCGCACTTTAAATTTAGACGCACCCATTTTAGATTTACATTATTATATTTAATTGTATACAAATTTATAAATTCATTGTTTTTAATGAATTATTACCTAACTTTGCCTAATGCCTAACCGTATCTAACTCTACTTCCAGATTCTTTTTTTCTGCACAAATCTCATTTTTTTTATCCATTATTTCATCAACAGTCCATACCGATTCATATGGTACAAATTGAAAATCCGCTGGCACATGATTGATCATCGAAAGAAACAGCGCATTATTTTTATAAGCACGATGTTTTAAAAGGGTCATTATCACATATTCAGAATATTCCCCTTTGTATTTATTGTAC
>Ga0272440_1000381_pt1 | contig 37776 bp, 27 predicted proteins | sample SSMMMBAug17_FD_192440 | JGI IMG/M metagenome (GOLD analysis project Ga0272440, IMG submission 192440) | Marine sediment archaeal communities from Little Sippewissett salt marsh, Falmouth, MA, United States - SSM-MMB-Aug17 | ecosystem: Environmental > Aquatic > Marine > Wetlands > Sediment ...
TTACCATGCTGAAGCCTGGAACAATCTAGGCGGTATACAATATTTACAGCAAAAAACAGATGAGGCCATGAAAGCGTTGCAAAAGGCATTAAGTTTATCAAGTGATTTTCCCGATGCCCATTATAATCTGGCTTTAAGCTTACTTCGGAAAGGCGATTATGAAAATGGTTTTAAGGAATATGAATGGCGATGGAAATCCAGTCAGTTCCCCTGTAATATTCGAAAAATGCCAGGAAAACGTTGGCATGGAGAGTCTTTGACGAACAAAAAACTTCTACTTTATTCAGAGCAAGGCTTTGGAGATACCATTTTTTTCTTACGATTTCTGCCAATGATAGATAAAAATAATGGCATTTTGATACTGGAAACCAATCCTGAATTAATCCCTTTACTGGAATCCTTTGACCCAATAGACGAGTTCATAGCCGGTGGAGAGCAATTACCCGACGTAGACTATCATCTACCATTAGGATCTTTACCGTGTTTATTAAAAAAGAATCCAAACCATAAAACATATATCGCACCTCCTGAAAAGATCAGTGATAAAATTTTACAGCAGATAAAACCATTTCACAATAAACTTAAAATTGGCCTGGTTTGGGCAAGTGGTGGCGTTCACCAGCACCTGGATAAACGATCGTATGGCTTAGATAAATTTTCAGCTCTCTTTAGTATTCCGAATATTCATTTTTTTAGTCTTCAGGTTGGCCCTCGTTCAGAAGATATCAAAGACTATTCTGAAAGCAATATCACGAATATGACATCATATATTTCCAATTTCGCTGATACTTCAGCCATCATTAATCAAATGGATCTGGTAATTACAACAGATACATCAGTGGCTCATCTTGCCGGTGCAATGGGAAGTAACGTTTGGGTAGCACTTCCATTTTCACCGGATTGGCGATGGGGAGAAGAAGATGACGACTCTTACTGGTATCCCACAATGCGATTATTTAGACAGAAAAAAGTTGATGATTATCTTTCAGTTATTCAAAAAATTAGAGAAGAATTGGAATCTTTTGAAATAGAGGAACAACACTTTCAAGCAACACTGACGTCATCTGATGATAACATATCAAAAACAAAACAAGATTACCTGGTTCATGGTATTGGATATTTTCATGGTCATACGGGCTACAATATACATTGCATCAATTTTTTTAAACACCTGGAAAATTGCGTCCCTTTTGTAAGAACAGATCTTAAATATCCATCAACTTATAAAGAACATACCGATAAAATGTTTGATCGCTATAAAGATTCACCTATTGCAAATATTGCCATTACCTATGGTAATCGAATGCAGATTTTATCGGCCTGTCCGGGTACAAAAATTGGTTATACGGTATGGGAATCGACAAGATTACCAGACGACTGGTTGGAACCAATGCATTATGTTGATCAGATATGGACAGCCACTTCATTTTGCAAACAAGTTATTATCAATCATGGTTTTGACGAAAAAAAAATTAAGGTTGTTCCTGAAGGCGTTGATCCGAAGCTTTTTAATCCAACCGTTCAACCATTTCCGGACAGTAAAAATGTTCCAGGATTTAAATTTCTCACTGTTGGAAAATATGAAGAACGTAAATCCACAGAAGAAATGATTAGAGCTTTTGATGAAGAATTTAAAGATACAAAAGATGTCTCTCTTGTGTTATCCTGCCATAATCCTTTTGAGGAAGGATTTAATATCCACAAAAAGCTCAAAGCTCTCAATTTAAAGTGTCCAGAAAAAATTTTTGTTTTCAATCCGCTTAAAGAACATGCAATGCTTGCCAGACTATATGCCAGTTGTGATGCTTTTTTATTTCCAACAAAAGCCGAAGGTTGGGGCTTGCCAATTATAGAAGCTTTATCATCAGGCCTTCCCACTATTGTAACCTATTATAGTGGGCCTACAGAATTTTTAACAAAAGAAATGGCTTATTTATTAGACTATACCTTAGAAGATATCAAAATCCCCTTTTTCCTTTCAGAAGATGAAGATTATGGGCAATGGGCAAAACCAGACATGGCGCAATTCAGGTACTATCTCAGGTATATTTATGAAAACCAGGATGAAGCCAGACAAAAAGGACTTGATGCTTCTAAAATGATTCATGATAAATGGACATGGGCGCATGCTGCGGATATTGCTGCACGAGAAATTGAGGCAATTTTATAAATATAAAGGTATGACATTTCCATTTGCATTCCATAAAATATTGAAAAGCCTGTAGCCTTTGCATGATCACCTGTTTTACCTCTTTTTTCATGCCAACCTGACTCACTTGATTTTGGCCATTTTTGGGGGAAGTCTCGAAGCCCCATTCAAATAACCACGACATTTCTGTTTCACACCAATCTTCTGCATTTATTTTTGGTGAACTTGGGCTAAGCCCTTATGATTGTTCCTGTTTTTTTTGAATATTGAGGGCTTGATCAGTAATTTTGTGGTTTATCGAAAAATTGACATCCTGATTGCCGATTGGAAAGAATATAAAGTGCTCTTGAATCAAGCCTTATATCCTGTTTCGGATATAAGGCTTAAGGCTCTTTGTACGGTAAATCGATGGGAATCAATTCTGATATTATGCAGGAGTAACAAGTTCATTGAATGCTCATTTTCTTTATGACAGATTATTGTTTTAAAAAAAAATTTAATTTTTCTTAACCAATTTAATTTTTTAGGAATTGCGTTTAAAGCACTTTCATAGTATCCATGATAATACCTGTTGAAAAGTTCCAAAGAAATATCATCATTGCGTTTGTTATAGTTATTGTCCAGTAAAGAATTTAAATAATCCAATGAAAAGGAAACCTCTTGCTTTCCTACCAAACAAGTTTGAGCATTAATTTTTTTATGGTAGATAATGTCGAAATCAATTTTTCTTGTTTTATGAAATTTTAAGATAACACTAAAACTGTCATCACTATTATTGTTAAAAGCATTCGTATCAAAATAAAAATTGCCTAAACTATAAAATATTAATTTATCATTGTATTGCTCATAACCTTGAGGAACATGAGGATGATGCCCAATAACAACATCTACTCCAAGATCACAAAGTCTTTGATAACGGTCGCGCCACTCTTTTATGGGTATTTCAATATCCTCTACTCCTGCATGTGCCAATAATACGACATAGTCAACTTTTTGTTTTAGTTTTTTTACATTATCATCTATTTTATAATGAAATATCCATGAATATCCACCTCTGTCTTGTTCTTCAAAAAGACATCCAAATTCATTTTCACAAACAGCTAAAAAACCAATCTTAATTCCTTTTTTTTCAATTATTATGCTTTGATAAGCTTCTGAAAAATTTTTGCCCCCACCAATATAAAAAAGATTGTTCTTCTGAATTTCTTTAATCGTATTCAATAATGCGTCATCGCCATAATCATAAATATGGTTATTTGCAATTGATAACATATCGAAACCAGCTTCTTTTAAATATCGAACGGATTCTTTCGATTGATATACATGGGGTCCAGCTTTCTTTATTGGATTCATCCTGCCCTGTTTTATTGGAGCTTCAAAATTGCAAACAGATATATCACAGTTCTGAACAATTCTTTTTAATTCATTATCGATAAATTTTGAATTTGCTGTATAATTAACAACATCTCCACAAGCAAATAATGTCAGATTCATCAATTTTCCATCATTTAATGTTTCTATTTAACAATATATATAAAATATCAGTAGGTAATACTTTTTTCTATAGCCTTTATAATAAAATATTCATATAATAATGATGTTAAATAATCATTTGTAATTCTCACTTTTTTCAATAATCCTGAAACTTTTGGAAGATTTAAGATTTCATTTTTTATTTTTTTCCCTATACCTATTTTACAAAGTCTTTTGTTAATTTCTAATAATCTTTCTTTTTCAATAAAATCGGCCATAACATCTACATTGATCAGATCCAGTTGATTGTTCAAGGTTAAATTATAATCCAGTGTGTTACTTAAGTTTACATTTATCCCCATATCTTCTATATTTAATCCCACTCTTTTAAAAAAATCTGTCTGCCATTGTCTGTTTTTACGACTACTTTCTGGCAAGTTCAGCATTGCCATAGCTATTTCATAATTTAAAAATGGCGTCCAAACAGGGAAACCCAAATATTCAGGGATTTGAGTTAAGTATGATATTAACATTATTTTTAATCTGATTGTAAAAATTATTTTGATCCTATCATCAATCAAATAATTTTTATATTCTTTGAAAAAATTTTTTTTAAGAAGATGATCTGTTCTCATTTTTAGATATGTTAAATCAATATTAATTCCATGTGTATATCCGAGATTAATCACGTGATGATAATCTTCAATGGGACGATAAACAATTCTACCTGCCCATGCATCCCCAACGATTCCACTAAGAAAAGAACAATTGTTTGATTGAATACTTTCTACAATTTTTTTATAGAATTCAATATGATACATACCATGTAAATGGGTAGAGAATCCATATAGTCTGAACCAGTCATCAATATATTTATAGCTATGTTTTAGTTCAATTTGCTTCCATTTTGTACCTAATATTTCAGCTACTTTTCTGGCATAAAGGACTTCGATACTTTTCGATTGTCTTTTACTTACCCCATATGTAAAACTTCTAATTTTCGATTTATCAGAAACAAAGTAGTTTATCAATCTTGAATCATAGCCTCCAGAAAGCGGAAGAATGATATCTCCATTCAGTTTTGAGTCAGCTTTAGTCATATAGTCTTTGATCAAAGTGAACGTTTTCTCTACGGTAGAATTCTTGCGAAATATTTTATTATCTAGCACAGGATCATCTTTGTACACAATTTCAATTCTATTATCATGAATAACTAATTTGGATAAGAATCTCATAAATTTAATATTTTTAAAAGGAGTTTGCCCAAATACGCAGTATCCGAATTCAAAAAAGTTATTTAATCCTTCAGAATGAATATTTTTTTCATGTAAACAGTTGATTGGGAGTGTTGAAACAATTAATTGTTTATTATTAAAAAAAACGGGAATAGAACCAAGCCAATCATTTTCTATTGTAATTTTATCTGTTTTTATATTAACGAGTACATTCCTATCCAATAGATTGTCATGGAGAGGAAACGACAAGGAGTATTTATCTGAACATTTGCATAGTAATATATTACCAATGCCCCACAAATAAATATTATAGAAAGGATTTGTTAAGTGAACTGTTTTTAGACCTCTTTGAAAAAAATCAGGAAAAATTTTTTGTTCTTTAGGAGTAATGAGAAACCCCACTATTTTATTCATTTCACCTCTTTTATTATATAATCAATTAATTTTATTGTGAAAAATAATCACTTAAACCTAAACTCACGTTGCTTGTTTGACAAAACTCATGACTAAACTAATCTAAATATAAAATTTTTTTTTGTTTCTATAATTAAGAAATGTCTCTACAGTCGAAAATAAAGTGAGTGATTTTAGCATCATAAAAAATGAGGGGCGTGTCTTTTGAATAAAAACTGGCGTTATAAAAACTCCAATTGCCTGAGAGAATAAGGTAGCGTATGCAGCACCTACGATTCCAATCGATTGGATTAGGAAATAGTTCAAAACAATATTCGACATTAAACCCGCACTTAAAAAAACAAACGTATATATTTGTAAATTTTCATTTAAAATCCATTTACCTCTAGCTACGCCCAATGAAACAAATAAGCCTGCCCAAATATGTATGATTAAAACACTTCCGGTTTGATTGTAATTTGCGCCATAGAGAAAATTGATAAGATAATTACTTAAAAAAGAAACAGGAATTGCGATTGCTATTGCCAGTAATGTGAGAAAATCAAACAAAACTTGGAGACGTGTATAGTACAAAGTAATGCATTTTTTTTTGGCATTGATGATTGCTGGAAAAAGAGAAGATGATATTACCATGGGAATAAAATACCAGGCTTCGCTTAGTCTAACAGCTGCTGCATATTGCCCAACAGCATTGTTATCTAACATTTCTTTAATCATCACCTGATCAATCCTCATGTAAATCATTATAATTATACTACTGATGATTAATGGCCAACTGTCAGTTAACAATTGTTTAGCAACTTTAAAATCAAAATTCCACTTTTTCAATGATAAATGGTTGTAGCTATAAAGATAAGTAAAAGAAATAGATAGAAGAAAGCTTTCAAAAATTAAAAGATATACAAATGAAACAAGAGGAGCCTCTTTAATAATCAATGTAATCTTTATCAGATTTGCTATTAACAGACTAATAATGTTTGAATAAGCAACGTATTTATTTAAGACTTTGCTTTGAAAATAGTAATCTATTACATTGAAGCTATGAAAAAAAATGGTTGAAGCTATAAGAAATATTAGTTTATTTGTATATTCATCATTGGTTGTAAAATTGACAGCAGCAGCTAAAATAATAAAAACGAAGCAGGCGCCAATAAACTTTAGTATAAAAGCTGTTCCCAACAGAACATCTCTTTTACTCTCATCATTAACCAAATCTCTTATAATTATTCCATCTAATCCTAAAGTTGAAATGGTCGCAAAAAGCCATACAAAACTTTGTGCATAATTAAGTAAACCAAATTTTTCAGGCCCTAAGTATCTTGCCATCCAAACGCCGACAATAATACTTGCAAAAAGACGAAGTAATTTTTCAGCTAAAAGCCATGAAGTATTTTTTAAATACTTCATAAAACCTTCATGATATATGAGGTTGATAATTTTATTTATCATAAGCTTGAAAATATTTGTCATTCATAAATAATTGAATGAAATGAATTAATCTAACTCGTATTCAACTGTCCAATCTGATTGATCTATCAATTCGGGTTGATTACTTTTTTCAAAGACATAATCCCCCATAACCAAATAATCCATTTCTGTTCTCATAAAACAACGATATGCATCCATTGGAGTACAAACAATAGGTTCTCCGCGAACGTTAAAGCTCGTATTGACTAATAATCCATAACCAGTAATTGTTTTGAAAGCGTTGATCAACGTCCAGTAACGATCATTTGTTTTTTTATTAACGGACTGAATTCTCGCTGAAAAATCAACATGCGTAATTGCGGGGATGTCTGATCTTAAGTGATAAAGTCTTTCATACATTTCCATATTACTGTAATCATCTGGAAGTGAATTTTTTCTGTCTTCATTTATCATTGCAACTAAAAGCATATAGGGCGAAGGAGACCTTAATTCAAAATACTGTTCTATATCTTCTTCTAATACAGATGGTGCAAAAGGTCGAAATCCCTCTCGATATTTTATTTTTAAATTCAGTTTTTTTTGCATGTCAGGGTTTCTTGGATCTCCTAATATACTCCTGTTACCAAGCGCTCTTGGACCATATTCCATACGTCCTTGAAACCACCCTATAACGTTTCCTTTGGATATCAATGTAGCGATATCATAAGCCAACTTGTCAAAGTCTGAATAATGTTGAAATGGAGCTTTATATCGTTTGGCGGTTTTTAATATGTTATCAGGCGTATAATCAGGTCCAAGATACCCACCATCCATATTATCTTTTTGATCATTGACATGACGATTTTTCCCCTGTCCGATATGCCATTCAGCCAATGCAGCGCCTAAAGCTCCTCCTGCATCTCCTGCAGCAGGCTGAATCCAAATGTCTTTAAATATATTCTTTCTGAATAACTTGCCATTTGCAACACAATTCAGAGCAACACCACCAGCCATAACTAAATTATCGCAATTGGTAAGCTCTTTTGCTGTTTGTGCAAGTTTAAAAACAACCTGTTCTGTAATATTTTGTATAGAAAGCGCTAAATCCATATAGGGTTGTTTGAACTCACTTTCTGGGTCACGTTTTGGAAGACCAAATAATGATTCCCACTGTCTGTCTTTACACATTGTTAAGCCAGTCGCAAAATTAAAATATTTCATATTTAACAAAAAAGATCCATCATGGCGGATATCAATCAATTTATCAAGGATGATCGATTCATATCGTTTGACGGCTTCAGAATTAGAACTACCATATGGTGCAAGGCCCATTAATTTGTATTCTCCACTATTGACACGAAATCCACAAAAATACGTAAATGCAGAATATAGAAGTCCTAAAGAATGTGGAAAATGAAGTTCTCTCAATATATCTATATTATTCTCCCTACCCAATCCTATCGTTGTAGTAGACCATTCTCCAACACCGTCAATGGTTAAAATTGCCGATTCATTAAAAGGAGAGGGAAAAAAAGCACTGGCAGCGTGTGATAAATGGTGTTCAGGAAATAATAATTTTATATTTGTATGATTCAGACCAATTTTGGCCAGTTCTTTTTTCAGCAAGTTTCGCATAAAAAGTTTTTCGTTTATCCATGCAGACATCGCTGAAACAAAGCTTGTTAATCCTTTTGGTGCAAAAGTATGGTATGTTTCCAGCAATCGTTCAAATTTTATATATGGTTTTTCATAAAAAACAATTGCAGATAAATCATTTAAAGATATGCAGAATTCTTCAAGGATATATTTGATTGATTTAGAAGGAAAAGAAGCATCATGTTTCTTTCGGGTGAATCTCTCTTCCTGCACAGCAGCAATAATCTTACCCTCTGATATGAGAACAGCTGCACTGTCGTGATAATATGCTGAAATACCTAATATAAAATAACTCATTATATCCTCTAAAATAATGTGTAAATAAATGGTGCAACAGCAGAACCACTTGTAAAAACAATTAAACTGCTAAAAATCAGAATAACAATTATGATTGGTAGTAACCAATACTTTTTACGTGTTTTCAAAAAACCATATAAATCTTTTAAAAAATCCATAAAATCTCCTTGACAAATGATGCTTTTAGTAGGGCGTTTCAATATCATTGCTCACAAAATTGTGATCTCTTGTTATAAAAACAGAAAGATCATTTGCTTTCCACTCTTTTAATCTAAGCGAATCTTTCCCTATTATTTTTCGGATGAGCCCAATTGGTGTGACGATAGTAAAAAAAACGATTGTCAATAAACATTTGGATAGAATATTTCCAAGTACATGAGACAGTCCAAACCAAAAAAAAGCAAAAGGTTTATATAATTCTGGCCAAATCATGCAAATTAAAAGAAAAAAAATGGCCAATTTAACAAACAAAAAACTATATAAGTATAAAGCAATGATTAGACAAATTAAAATAATTGCAAGTCCTGAATCAGTAGCTTGTTTTTTAGATATTGAAAACATACAAAAAACCTTCCTGTTTGTCTTGTGCATAATTGATCGTAACAAATATGATGACAATGTTCAGAATCCATACAGAAAATATTCTGTTAAGTCGAAATACACGAATAAAAAATTTAAGGCAATGAAAAATTCTGGCCTCCCCTGTGTTTGTTTATCTCAATTCATCACTCATAACGATGAATACAAAATACCATTTGAAAAGCAAGGATTTGATTTGCAGTACTTTTTACTTTATTCACTATATGTATCTTTCATTTTGTTGCATCATTTGAATGAAGACAATTTTATTATTCACCATTTCATATGTTAGATTAAAGTGTTGCCGTTTTCTACATTATCCGATAATTACAAATTAATATTGATATAAATCAAATAATTTCAACAATTGTATGAATAAACAGATCGGAGCTTGCAATGAAAACGGATAAAGAACTTTATAAAATTTTTTCTGCCTATCCAAATTATCTTTTTAAATGTGCCAACATTCGTAAAAAAACAGCCTATACCATGAAATCGGTTAATTTTAAAGAATTAGAGAGAAGAAGCGATGGTGTTTTAATGCCAAAGGATCCGAAAGCACCAACGTATATAGTAGAATTTCAGGCGCAAACAGATGAAAAAATTTATCACAGGTTAGTCATGGAAATGGCAGCTTTTGCAATGATGCACAATTTTTGTGATGTCCGTGGAATATTGGTTTTTTTGCACAAAGGGCTTGATCCAAAAACAAATCCCTGGCATTATTTATCAACGTCAAAGGAAAAATTTTTAAAAATTGTTTATCTGGATGCATTCCTTGATAAACTTGAACAAAAACATCCCAATCATATTATGGTTGTTGCATTCAAACCCTTGTTTGAAAAAGATTTAAATGCATTAAAACAAAATGCATATTATTATTACCAGACAATAAAGAAAAGCCGATTACCTGAAGATGCAAAAGAACATATTCAAAATGCCTTTATCAGTTGGCTAACGGTTAGATTTAAAAATTTATCTTATCAGGAGGTAATTAAAATGATAGCAAATTTACCCGATTTTGAACAAACACGTTTTTTTCAAGATATTGTCAGGATTGGAGAAGAACGTGGTATTGAACGTGGTATTGAACGTGGTATTGAACGTGGTATTGAACGTGGCGTTGAACATGGCGTAATGTTAGGAGATAAAAAAAGAATTACTAAAGAAATCAAACGGTTTGAAAGAATGAAAAAAAAGGGCGATCTTAACGATCATTTATTTAATAAGCTCTGTGACCCTTTACAAAAAGAACTGGATAAACTCACCGCTAAAATTGATAAGATTTTGTGATTATGAATAAACCACAAAAACAATAATAACTACATAACTATCAATGATAGCATTAAAAGGTAATCAATCTATGCGTTTCAGACGATCTAAATCCTCCTCTCCAAAAAAGTATTTTTTTTCTAAAAAAACAGGAAAACTTGAGGTAAAAAATCTTGTAAAACATTACAAAAATGTAAAAGCCGTTAATGATATTAGTTTTGTAATTCAACCAGGGACATGCTTTGGATTGTTAGGACCGAATGGTGCAGGCAAGACAACAACCATCGAAATGATTGAAGGCATCACAAGACCGACTTCGGGTCATATTCTATATAACGACCAAGCCAGAAATCGGCATTTTTGGGAAAAAGTAGGAATTCAGTTTCAATCAACTGAATTGTTTTCGTTTTTATCGGTTCGAGAAACCATTGAAACATTTATGCGTCTATATAAAAAGCATGTTAATTTAGATGAACTCATTCAGATTTGTCAACTTAAAGATATTCAATTTCAAGATAATCATAAAATATCAGGAGGCCAAAAGCAGCGACTCTTACTGGCTATTGCATTGGTGAATAATCCTGATCTAATTTTTTTGGATGAACCCACTACTGGACTGGATCCACAGTCAAGGCGCTATTTGTGGGATATTGTTGAATCTATCAAAAAAAGAGGAAAAACAATTGTTTTAACAACACACTATATGGATGAGGCCGAGATTTTATGTGATGAAATCATTATTGTTGATAAAGGAAAAATTATCGCCAAAGGATCTCCAGATGATTTAATCACAAGTCAATGCACTGGACAAATTATTCGTTTACCACAGGAAATTGTTTCTCCAAAAGTGAGAAATATCTTAGGTTCTGACAAAAAATATCATTGGCAACTTGATTCGGCAAAAAAAATTATTCATATTCACACAAGTGCCATTAATGACTGTATTAAACTTTTATTATCAAATGACGTAGATCTTTCCAACCTTTCTGTTCGTTCACACAATCTGGAAGATCTCTTTTTAAAACTAACCGGAAAAGCGCTTCGTCATTAAGGGCTCTGAAAAAAATATATTGCCATTTTCTACAGCCCAAATTTAGGTTATATTTGGGCGCATAAAATACCAATTTATTTTTTTCCGGGCCCTAAGAAAGAGATATCATGAATCGATTTTGGTCAATTTTTATTGCTAGAAATAAAGAATATTATAGAGACCGAGCCAGTTTTGGATGGAACATCGCTTTTCCATTTCTTATTATCATTGGATTTGCTCTTATCTTTCAACGTGGAGGGCAGCGTCCTTATAAAATTGCAATTCTTGAACAGGATGCATCTATTGCAATCAATCAAACAATACAAAACACGATATGTTCGCATCAATTGTTTGATTGCTTTCCTGTTATAGACCAATCATCAGCCATCGATAAACTGAATCATCATAAACTGGACATGATTATCCAAAATGGAACGATTCCATTGAACTATTGGATCAATACTTATTCTCCCAATGGGATTCTTTCTGAAGGCTTACTGGTCAATCTTCTGATTCCTGAAGAAGAGACCGCAAAGCTCCTGAAACGTCAAACCATACAATCAAAGCCAGTCTATTATATTGAATGGTTGTTTCCCGGAATTATTTCAATGGGAATGATGTTTAGTTCATTATTTGGTGTTGGTTTTACGATTGTTCGATATAGACAAAATGGTGTTCTAAAACGATTGAAAGCAACACCATTAACAGCTTTTGAATACTTATGTGCACAAATACTATCACGTGTATTTGTTATTGTTTTGACCAATATTGTATTATACACAGGATGTTCCTGGCTCTTGGATTTTCACTGTAAAGGATCTTATCTTGACCTATTACTTTTTTTTATTCTTGGAAATTTTTCTGTGATTTCTCTTGGGTTGATTATTGCAGCAAGAATTCAGACTGAAGAATTTGCACATGGACTTTTAAATCTACTCACCTGGCCAATGATGTTCTTATCAGAAGTCTGGTTTTCTTTAGAAGGTGCCCCCAAATGGGTTCAACAATTTGCTAATTTTTTTCCTTTGTCTCATGTAACGAGAGGACTTCGAATGATCCTGAACGACGGCGCAAATCTCTTTGATCTTTCTTTTGAAATCCTTATTCTATCAGTAATGATCATGATTTTCATGACATTAGGATCTTTTTTGTTTAAATGGACACGGGATTAAAAATCAAACTCCCCATCAAATGAGTATCATCATTTATATTTTTCAGATAGAAACCTCTAAAAAAAGGCTCTCTATGTAGCTAATGGCATTTATTATAATAGAATTTTAACCCAGACCAAAAAAGTCTCTGGCTTCTTTTGCAGTAGCGGGTTCTTTTCCACATTGTCGAACAATATTCACCAGTGCTTCAACCAATTGACCATTTTCATTGGCGCGATCGCCATTTGGAAGATAAAAAGTATCTTCTAATCCTGTTCGCACATTTCCCCCTAATTCTATACAACGTTGTAGCAACTTCCAGTGATTCGATCGATTTCCCTGGCCTACTGCAATTACCTGGAAATAAGAATTTTCAGGTAACTCATCTATTAAAATCGGTAAAAGCTCCGAACGATCTGGCATTCCACTGGCCACTCCCATGACAAATGACAGGTGAGGATCGCCAGAAAACATGCCATTTTCTTTAAACATGGCAACACTTCTGACAATTCCAGTATCAAAACATTCAAATTCCGGTATGATATTATTGTCTTCCATGACTTCTAAAAACTGCTTAACTTTCTCAACAGGATTATCAAAAAGTAATGGTGGCCACGCCCAAGAACCATCTTTTCGACATTTCAAATAATTTAAAGATCCGGCATTACACGCTGCCATATCAGGTTTGTGTGCTTTCAAGCATGCCATTGGACCTGAAATATCATTGCCAACAACGCCAGTGCTCATATTAATAATAATATCAGGAACGCGTTTTTTGATAGCATCAAGAATATTAGCCACAATATTAACATCCCAGGTTGGAAATGCTCCCATACCTTTTTCCTGACTACGAAAATGACAATGAACAATAGAAGCTCCTGCATTATAAGCTGATTCAGCAGCCTCTGCCATTTCTTCAGGAAAAACCGGAACATTAAATCTTTTCGGATCAGTCAAGACACCAGTCAAGGCGCAAGTTACGACTACTTTATCATTAATAGACATTGTTAACTCCTTTCGGACGCGTTATGGTTTTCATATTAAATTTCCATTTTTTGAAAAATAAATAGTTAGACGGTTGGGTTACAATCTATATATTGATATATTAAAATCATCACCAGATAATGTGTAAGTTCTGATAATTGTTGTGTTGCTCCCAAATAATCCCCGGTATATCCGCCTATCGTTTTTTTAAAAAAATAATAAAGATATACTATAATGATGGATATTACTATAATTGATATTACCATTAAAAAAGAAAAATAAATGAAAAAAAAAGCCGTGATCACACATGCAATATACAGATTTATTGAATGGTCAGTTTCTGTTAGCGTCAATGATTTACTGAATCTCTTTATACCTGCATAGGGAAGCAATTGCATTATGAATATCACTGACAATCGACTCAATACATGACCAGATATGATCACTTTTGCCATTTGTGAAGGTGGAATATGAGTCAGAAATAAAAATTTTCCCAGAAGACTACCAACTAATCCGATCACTCCAAATGTACCTATCGTTGAATCTTTCATAATTTCCAGGCGTTTTTCGGGTGTCATTCCCCCCATACTATCACAGAAATCGGCAAATCCATCTTCGTGAATAGCTCCAGTTAATACGATAGACATTAGCATACTAAAAAAAACGGATATTTCTAATGAAAAAAAAAGATAACTGATCAAAAAAATTATCGATGAACTCAATCCCACGATACCACCGACCAATGGTATATATCTTAGTGCTTTGCGTTCATATTCTTTTTGATACTCAAATGATTGTTGAATGGGAATTCGTGTAAAAAAAATTATGGCATGATTAAAAATAAGCCATTCTTTTTTTAACATTTTAATGTAATTCATGAAATGAATAGAAAGTAATTGATTCATCAAAAACGTCTGATAAATAAAAAAAGCGGAATGCTTTTAGGCATTCCGCTTGATAATTTCAGTTACCAAAGAAGCTTAATCTCTACACGTCTGTTTTTTGAGCGCCCTTCTTTGGTTTTATTTGTTGCAATAGGGCGAGTGTGGCCAAAACCATTGATAACAAATCGATCTTTGGATATACCCATTTTGAGCAATTCATTGCATACTGATTGTGCCCGCTTTTTAGATAATCTTAAATTATAAGACGCTCTGCCACGACTATCCGTATGTCCATAAATTCCCAATCGAAGCTGTGGATTTAGATTCATGACTTTTGTTATTTCTTCAAGATATGGATATATGGAACTCTTGATATCTTTTTTGTTTGTATCAAAATGGATAATCTGAATAATCCAACAACCTGATTCATCAACACGAGCACCTTTTGGTGTTCTTTCACATTGGTCAAGATGATCAAAGACACCATCATTATCAGCATCAATAACACATCCTTTTTCGTTAACAGGTGCACCCTTTGGCGTATTTTCACATAAGTCAAGATAATCATAAACGCCATCTTCATCAGTATCAATTGGACACCCTCGTTTATCAACGGTAACGTCAGTTGGTGTTTTTTGACAATCATCCAGATAATCATAAACACCGTCTTTATCAGTATCAAAGGGGCAGCCTTTTTTATCAACATCAATTTTTTCAGGAGTTTCAGGACATGAATCATGTTTATCGGCAATACCGTCGAGATCTGTATCAATAAATTCTTCAAAAAATACTTTGTTCACGAATTCTGCCATCGAATCTGGCTCTGAAATATCATCTGCTTTTTCAACAAATCCATTGCCAGATTTGGTCATACGATCCATCAGTTCGAATCCTTCACGACTGTCACCCACATGAATACCATACACGTTCAGTCGATTACCAAATGACTTTTTAATGGATTTAATAGTTGGCAACGTATTGCTTTCCATATCTTTACCATCGCTAATAATAAGCAATGCAATATTTCCAGATACATTTTTTAAATCTTCGTGAGCTGCATTTAATGCCTGCGGCAATAAGCTCTGACCACTTGGCCATGCGATACTGTTTAATGCATTCTCAAATTCTTCTGTACGATATTTATCGGTTCGAAAAACCTGATTTGTCTCTGATTCCAATGTCCACAATTTTTTTCCAAATGTTCGCAAATTGCATGACAAAGGAATTTCTGGCAACGTCTGATTCATATAACTTAAAATTTCTTTGGCCTGAGTAAATTTATCTCTGTAATTCCAAAAATAGGCCATTGAGCCAGATGCATCTAAAATAACACATAAATGATCCGTTTTTTGGATATAATCTTTCATGTTATATTTTTCATTAAGATCTTTAGGCGTAAATGGACGTATCGTGCTACATCCGAATAATTGGAAGAGAAGTCCGAACATAAGCAAAATGGAAATCATCTGATTTTTCATTTTTTCATTCCTTTCATATCAATTAATTTTAGACAGAAAAACGTTTGATCAAAAACTATTCTGATCAAACAAAAAATTAATCCTAATACCATAGCGAAATATCATATAGTTTTGCAAGTACAAATCCATCATTATTTGAGACACAAAATTTAATCAGTAATTCATCGTTTAAATAAAATCAGATAGTCTTTATCGGTACACCATTTTTTTTTAGGTTTTATCTTGTTTTGGCCCTATTTGGGTTTTAGTCACTCCAATAACTTGTTGATGAACCGCTGGATAGAATGAAATTTTCCAATTATTTTCATTACAGGTTTTGATACAGGACAAAAATATAGAATTTTGAATATCTTCATAAAAATGACAGTGTTCTCCATCAAATTGAGCAATAATGCTTAATTGAAAAGCCAACGGCCCAATACCACTAAAAATGGTTTTTACATCTAATAATCCATTGCAAAACGGTTGACTGGAAATCTCGTCAAATACAGATGCTTTTAACGTATCAAGAATATGATCCATTCGGCTTTGATGCTGATCATTAAAATGAATATTTACAACAATTCGAAACCCTTTTGAAAGGTTACATGGTGATCGTTTTAGATACTCAGCTGTTGTATAAGAAATGATTTGCCCACCCAGGCGTTGAACATTAACAAATGAAGGCGTTTGGGCTATAATTTGACCAATAATATCATCCGGTAATATTACCCAATCATCAACTTTGGTTGGGAACCAGCATTCTCTCTCTGAAATGGACCGAGATCTCATGTCCAGTAAATCTTTCAGGGGCAACTGAATTCTCCCTCCATCCAGGTTCTCATTGGTTAATTCAGATGACAGATTTATCCGACTCACCTTGTATGGTATACCATTATACTCAACCATCTCTCCTTCTCTTACTGTTCCCAAATTCAATATAATTCTGGCCTGTTTCCAATATCTTGGTAAAGCATGATTGGATGCCCAAGCAATACCCACAACAAAAATGATAAACAATGATAACAAAAACCAATCACCGCAGAAATATAAAATTAATAGCAACGCAATTAATGAAAAAATAAAGGTTGCGATCCAATAAATCAGATCAAAGGTTCGAATGTAAACAGATCGGGGATGCTTTTGAAAAGGTTTACTCAGGTGAATTCTCTCCTGTAATTGATACATTAAAAACCAGGTCAACGCAAATACAACAAAAGCCAGAAGTAAATTTCGCCCCCTGCTTCTGAAAAATAACTGCATAAGTTCATGTAACTGTTCGGATATATGTTTTTTCATGATATGTTTTTGTTTGAGTTTTTGCCGGGTAATATTTAATCGTGTCTTAATTTCCTGGTGTTTATTCTGCCAGGTCTTTTTGATGTGTTTCAATTCGTTTAGTAAGTGATCATTATTAATGTGCGGAATAATATTATCTAATTTTTGCAGGGCTTTTTGGGCAATATCGAGTTGCTCTTCAAGTTGCTCAATATTTGTTTCAAGCTTATCAATTTCGCGTGGTCGTGATGTCATCTGCTTTATTTCACGAAATAGAGGCTCAATCAGTTGCTTAAGTTCATCTTTCCAATCAAATGTTCTTTTTTTATTATTGTCAAAGGTTTCCAATTGAACATCTGTTGCCAGTTGGTGAAAATTTCCTTCAAGGGTTTTGAGGTGAACACTCAATTTTGAAATTTCGTGGGTTAGATCTTCTTGCCGCCCAACACCAGCTGTACTTTGCATTCTTTTCTGAATGGATAGAATTTGATCCCTGGTATTATCAATGGCATTGAGTAATTCCTGAAGATGAGTGATATTTAATAATATTTCATCTACAGGCTCTTGTGTATTGCAATACACAATTGAAGTGTAAAAAAAAGACGTCAGAATTAAAAAAATCGTTGTTAGAGTAGTTTTTTTCATCAATAGATCCTAATTGGGCGCAACACAAAAAAGTTGCAATTTATTTCTTAGGAACCACAATTGAAAGAGTTTCCCATTCTTGCATTCCATATTCAGGTTGAATTTGTTCGATGGAAAATTGAAAAAGCTGAAGGAATAGTTATTCTATTTCGAAGTTTTTTCGGTTTTGCATCGGACAAAGTCAGCCTGAATATGAACGCCATAATGGGAAAGTTATTCAATTGTGGCTCCTTAGGAAAGGCGTTAAATTACAGTTCATAGCAGCCCCTTGGGTTTAAGATGATTTCCGGAAATAAACTCCGTTTCAAAATATGCTTGCAAAGCACTTTTGAGAAGCACAAACACATTGAGGGTTGAACGTCCAGTAACTAAAACGAATGCTTCAACTCTTGTTTTAATTTTTCAATAATCTTTTGTTGTTCAGCTAAAACATTATCTTTTTCTGCTAAAGCATTATCTTTTTCTGCTAAAGCATTATCTTTTTCTGCTAAAGCATTATCTTTTTCTGCTAAAGCATTATCTTTTTCTGCCAACTTTTTTATATTTTCCGCTAATGCTTCATTTTTCTCTTCAATGACACGTTCTAATGTCTGTAATTCTTCTATTATTTCATCTTCTGCTTCCATTTGCTGTCTTATTTCGTGGCTTGCCGTTGCCATGTGTAAGCGTCTTATTATTGGCTTAAATTTTTCTGGGTAATCGGATTCATTTATCAATAATATATGTTCATCTGAAAGTATTAAACTTTGATCAAATATGGCAAGCATCTGTTCTAATTCGTTTTGCTTTTTAGAACTAAGTTCTGGAATGACGATCACATAACTGTCATGAGTTAAGCTTTCAATAAAAGGCTCTTTACAATTAAGTATTTCTCCTGAAATTCCATCTGTGTATTGACGTTTAACTTTAATGACGGGAATATTAACATAATCCAGTTTGTGACCTAAAAAATATACTGTTAATATTGGAATGGCTCTTTTGTTAACTTTTTTTTTGCCGTCTTGTTTTGAATAATAAATATTTGTCGTTTTTTTATATTGTTCTCCTAAATAACGTCTAAAACGTATTATATCCGTTGAATATTTTGCTTTTTGAATTTCAATAATTACCTGTTTGAAAGATTTATCTGGTAAACGAATTTTTGCTGAAAAATCCATTCTATAAACAGTTAATGATCTACTTTCAACTATTATTGTGTTTTCCTGGGGAGAAAATTCAAGGCTTTCTATTTTTTCATCAATAATTGTAGATAAAATAAGTTTTGCAATTTCAGAGTCTTCCATTAAATACTTGAAGACAACATCATATATTGGGTTGGCAATTTCAGTTTTCATACAATGCCTCCTCTCATATCGATTTTTATGAATTTATTACCTTTTATCTATATTCTTCCTTTCAAATATTTGCAACTAAATAGAATTTTAAAAAAGGGAAATGGTGTTGGAATCACTGTAATCTGTGATTTGTGGATTCCCAAAAGGGTCACACTGTTGTCATCCTCTTTTGTTGTGTATGAAGCACTGCTTACCTCTGATTGGGTGTTATCAGGTAATATATAGCATCCTCAAAATCCGATAAAATATAATCAACAGTTATTCATTATTCAGTTGTTCTTATTCCTGCTTCTTCAAATATACTTGTTAGTCTTTTAATTTCATTTGAATCCATCCATTGTTTCATTTCAGTATTTTTTTCAAAAGGATTTTCAATGCCTATTTTATAATTCTTTTCAAGCCATAATGGATTGTATTCCATTAATTGAGCTCTGGTAATATTATTTTTACTTAAAAATGATGCAATGGCCGTTATATTATCTGTTGTTGCTGTCATTTTGGGTATGAGAGGGGTTCTGGGTAAAAGATGTTTGGTTGTACCCTCTAAGCATTTGATTAATTTGATAAAATTCTCCAGTATCAATTCATTATCTTGACCACAATACTTCTTATGCTGATCAGGATCAACTATTTTGATATCATAATAAATCATATCGATATGGGGTAAAATTTTTTCAGCAAAAGTCCCCCAATGAAAATGCCCACATGTTTCCAAAAGTGTGTGGATGCCTTTTGTTTTACAGGCTTCTATTAAAGAAGATAAAAAATCCATCCATAATGTTGGCTCGCCACCCGAAAAAGTAACCCCACCACCAGAAGTTTGAAAAAAAGGAAAATCTTTTTCTATTTCTGAAACAATATCATCAATTCCCATTTGCTTACCAACACAACTAAGCGCCCCTGATGGACATACTGTTATGCATTCCATACATAGATTGCATAACAGTCTATCAACAAAATATGGATTATTCCTTGATAATGCATTTTGTTTGCAACTATTAATACAATCATTGCAGGCGATGCATTCTTCAGGATCATAAGATAGTAGTGTATTAACCGACTTACTTTCGGGATTATGACACCATGCACAGGAAAGTGGACATCCTTTAAAAAAAACAACTGTTCGTATTCCAGGTCCGTCGTCCAGTGAGTTTCCTTTAATTTCTAATAGTTGATGTTGCATCTATCGCCTTTTTTTTTGACGTCTTTCCTTTTTCCAGGCAATTTCTTTTTTTGATCCTTTTGAACGAGAATCTTTTTTAAGTTTTTGTTCATCTGGTTGCGGAAAAAATGAGCCAAAATTTTCATGGGGATTAATGGCTGGCTCTTCTTTTGGCTTTGTCTTTTTAACTTGTTTTCGTTCATCTGGTAAAGGTGGGCCTTGAAAAGAATCAAATGGAATATAAGCGGTTAAAAAAAGTTCCTCACCATATTGTTCAATAATGCAATCATTCATAAGAAGTTTTTGAGTTTGAATGATTAGCTTAACTGGCTTACTATCAATTCGCCGACCCATTCGTTTTGCCATTTGTTCATTAGCAGCCATTACAACATAATCACTTCCTCCCAAAGGCATAACACCTTTATTAAAAACATGAGAATATGCACGTTGCCGGACACAAGTATATAATAGCTTTGGTAATTGTTTAGGGGGGGTAGGTTTGGGGAGATGGGTTTGATCCTTAATGCGGATTTTATCATCTTTTAACTCCAACCCATGATTGTTCAGTAAAATAAATATTTCGTTAATATTCCCCTTGCGAATATGCTTCCACCCGTCTTCTTCTGATAAAACCTGCAAAAGCGTCTTAATTTTGCAATACCCATCAGTATCTAACATAAGACCGAATTCATCTGGTGATCTACCTAAAACATAGGTTAAGAAACGAGCCAGTTTTTCACAATATTTTTCTGGTTTCATAATAAATTTTCCTGATCTGGTTTTAATGTGAAGATATCGCGTATTGCTTACTATCACGTGATATAAGACCTTGTGGCCTAAAAATCATCATTAACACCATTGACGCGCCAAAAATTAACATTCGGTATTCAGAAAATGCTCTTAAAAATTCAGGAAGTAAGATCAAAATAAAAGCAGCCAATATAACACCTAAAACGGATCCCATACCCCCTAACACAACAATGGACAGAATGATCGCTGATTCTAAAAAAGTAAAACAGGCTGGATTAATGAACGTTGTTTTTGCCGCAAAAATAGCTCCCATGAGCCCTGCCCATGTGGCCCCTAAAGCAAAAGCAAGTAGCTTGGTTTTTGTTCGATCAATTCCCATGGCCTGACAGGCAATTTCATCTTCCCTGAGTGCCATCCACGCACGTCCAATACGGGAGAATTGCAGTCTATTCACCATAAATATTGTGAACAAAACCATTAAAACCATTAAATAATACATGAAAATGGATGCGGTTTGAATATTTGACTCAAATCCGCCTATTGGTGGTCTGGGTATATTCGCAATACCACTTGGCCCAAAGGAAAAAGCATTCCAGTTTTCGAGAATTAGCCGAATAATCTCACCAAAACCTAATGTCACAATTGCGAGATAATCACCTCGTAGTCGTAGAACTGGAAATCCAAGTGCTACCCCAAAAAGTGCGCTTAACATTGCACAAATGGGTAAGGCCATCCAGAAATTGATCTGAAAATGATAATTCAGCAATGCATATCCATATGCACCAACTGCATAAAAAGCAACATAACCCAAATCTAAAAGACCTGCCAGGCCAACAACGATATTTAACCCCAAACCTAATACAACATATATCATAGCTGTGGTTAAAATATTGACCTGATAGGCTGATACAATATAAGGAAATAGGATTGCAACCAGAACAGAAATCAATAAAGATAGTGTTTTATAATTATGAAAGGTTTGTATGATCAGGTTTATCTTCCGATGTCGGTTTTGGCCAATATTTTCCTTTTCTGATATCTTTTTAATCTGGTTAAATTGACGTGTTAAAAATGAAATTAAAAAAATGATAGCACCGACCCAAATCATATTTTGAAATCGCCATTGAATCTTTTGCTCAATGGTATCCACTTTGACAACCATTAACGGGAACGTTAAAAGCATGAACCATCCAGCAATCCATAACGACGATTTAATGTTGCTTAAGATTGTTTGCATCAAACGTTCTCCTAAACCTTTTGGGTCATTTTTCTTCCAATAAGTCCTGATGGACGAATAATTAAAATCAAAACCAGTAAAGCAAAAGCAAAAACATCTTCATAATCGCTTGATACATAGCCAGTAGCAAAACTTTCAGTCAAGCCTAACACCAGTCCCCCAAAAACAGCACCCGGTATAGATCCTATTCCTCCCAAAACTGCTGCAGTAAAGGCTTTAATACCTGCTATAAAACCAATATAAAAATTAATTTGCCCAATATAAGATGCTATGAGAACACCAGCAATAGCCGCAAGAGCCGAGCCAATGATAAATGTTATTGATATCATACGGTTAATATCAATTCCAACCAACATTGCCATTGTTTTATCTTGTGCCGTTGCGCGCATGGCTTTTCCAATACGCGTATATTTAATTAAGATTGACAAAGCTGCCATCACAATAACAGTTGTAATCAATATTACCAATTCTGGACCGCCAATCATGTAATCAATTAATGATAGACACTCAAAATCGGGTATGAGAGTAGGGAACGGCATAAAATCAGATGTTTGAGCAAGCATGACATAGTTTTGTAAAAATATTGACATACCAATAGCACTGATGAGAGGGGATAATCTTGGAGAATTTCTCAATGGTTTGTAGGCAATTTTTTCAATGGTATAGCCATAAGCTGATGAATAAAGAACCGCAATGATCATTGCTGTAAAAAAAACAGATAATCCCGCAAATCCATACATCGTCATGATGCCTGATATGATCAGCGCAGTAAATGCGCCGATCATATAAATTTCACCATGAGCAAAATTAATCAGCTCTATTATGCCATATACCATGGTATAACCCAAAGCAATTAAGGCGTAAATGCTTCCTCGGGTCAATCCACTTAATAAAAGTTCTATAAAATAGAGTACCGAATCAGAAAAAGTATCTGAAAACATCATTATTTCACTTCAACATAAGTTCCATTTTTAACCTGATACATCGAAAAACCAACGCCCACAGCATCACCGCGTTCATCAAATCGAATATTTCCTAATGGTGTTTCGACAAATTGGGTTTGAAGCGCTTTTTTGATATCTTGATAGTTTGTTGATTTAGATTTTTCAATGGCATTTAAGAGTGCGAGCGTTGCTGAATATGCATTTAAGAAAAAAGCGCCTGGATCATCACCATATTTTTTCTTATGTTCAACTGTTGCTTGGATAGTCATAGGATTGTTTGAGACATCTTTGGGGCCAGTTGCATATACACCTTCTGCGTATTTTTTGGCAACCTTAATGAAGGTATCATCTTTAACACCATCATCCGAAATAAAAAGAGTGTCCATTCTTTTTTTTCTCATACCACTCACTAATTTAGAGGCTTCTGGATGGTAACCACCAAAAATAACCGCTTCTGCTTTTGATCGTTTGATTTTACGAATAACAGCAGAATAATCCACAGCACCTGGCGTTATTCCTTCATAAAGAACAAGTTCTGCTTTATTCGATTGTTGAATAAATTTTCGCGCAAATTCGGCCAATCCTTTGCCATAATCTCCTTTATCATGTAAAACCGCAATTCTTTTGAGTTTCAGAACGTTTAATGCAAAATCAACTTCAAGGCGTGCCTGTGCATCGTCTGAAGCAATGGTGCGAAAAAAATTTGGATAGTCACCGCTTTGTGTCAAGTCTGGGTTTGTTGCTGATGGTGACATGGTAATAATATTCATATCTTTATAAATTCCCAAAGCGGCTTTTGTTGCGCCACTGCAAATATGTCCCATCACAACATGAACACCTTTTGAAATTAATCGAGTCGCAGTGTTCGTTGCCAGTTCAGGTTTACAGGCATCATCTTCAGTCCAAACATTAACCTTTTTCCCTAATATGCCACCTCTGGAATTGATATTTGCCACAACAAGTTCTGCAGCCCTTGCTGATGGTATACCATAGGATGCCAGGTCACCACTGTGGGCGCCAGCAACGCCTAAATTGATTGTGTCTGCTGCAAAAACGACTGTTGTAAAAACAATAATCCCTAATAATGTAAAAAAAGAAAAAAATAATTTCATTGAAAACTCCTTAACATTTATCGTTTTAAATCAGACATAAAGACTCACCATTCTATTGGCTTTCTTTTATTGTGAAAAACTCTCAATATTACAAGAACATCGTCTTCTAAAGTATAAAAAATTGAAAAAGGAAATTTACTTAATTCAATCCGTCTAATATTTGAAATTATCTCTCTATATAAAAATGGATTCAATTTAATTCTTTCAATCGCAGCATCCACTTCCTCAGTAAATCTAAGCCCAAACCATGAACCCTTGAATCATACCACCGAATTGAACTTCTAAACTCATTTGCAGCATCAATTGAAAATTTAACGTTTTTTTCATAATTCATATAAGCTTCCATTTTAAGGGCTATCCAGTCTTCAGCGGAATCTTTATCCAATCTGTAATCATTCAATCTTTTTTGTAAAAGCTTTTTTTCATTATCAGATACTAATTCAAGGTCTTTTGATTCTTTTATTTCATCCCAAATTTCTGATATAATAGTCAATCTTTCAATTACCGGTAACTGTCTTAAGGCAAACGTTAAATCATTAATTTTCTTATAATAGATGATAAAACTTTCAAATACCAAACAAAAAACGCCGGGTTCCAAATATAAACCCGGCGTTTTCTTGATCATAAATTTTTATAATAAGCCCTTTTATGGAGCAATGGAACAAGGTTGAGGGCTACAAGCTTGAGCCGGGCCGATATGCTCTAAAATTTCTTTTTCTGAGTAAGTGACAATTTTAGGTGGCACATATTCAGGTTTTTGAGATTCTTTTCTTTTGACCGAATTCTTTTCTTTTATTTCCACGGGTAATCTCCTTTATAAGTCAGTTAATTATTTCTTTATTATTCAATAAATCAATAATTATTCTGATTTCTGAAAATTGGTTAATATTTGTAGCAGATAAATAACATCTGCAATATCTTCTTTACCATCACCATTGGCATCATAATCCGGAAGTTCATTATTTTCACCTTCACGGGTTGTGTCATTTTTAATTGGATGTATCGTCTGGTTTCCATTCAGGTCAATTTCAATCAACTGATAATAATAATTTTTCCCAACATCAATCAATGTATCTCGGTACGAATAATCTGCACCAGATATTGAATTTCCTTGTGCTGGAATAATACTGTCAGTTATTGAAATAAATTGACCATCAAGGGTTTCGCTGCGCCTCAATTGAAATCCAGCAGTGTCAACTTCAGATGATGTTTTCCATTGAATTAACATATGATCTTCTGCTTTTTCAATAGACATATTTGAAAATTCTACATTTAAGTTTTGTGTTACATAAAAAATAATTGTTGAAGCCTGGGTATTGGTCAAACCACCTGAATCCTTAGCTGTTAACGTTATAACCGAAGAGGTTATTGATTCAGAAGCTCTGATAATTGTCAACGTCAAAGCTTTTTGTTCATCAGCTGTTGTTGTTATCGTGTATGTGGTATTCGATCCTTCAACCAACATTCCTGAAATAGTAATATTTTCAGGTGTTGTTGCCGTTGCATTAGAAGATGAAACTGATAATGTAATATCACCACCTTCATAGTCATACAGAGTAAAATAAACATTCGGTGAAGTATAGTTTGTTCCAAAGGCATCAGCTCGCAAGTCAATTATTTGCGGTGCTGTGTTTTGAGCATATATAATTGATACTCGTGTATTTGAAGTTGTACTTAAAGTAGTATTTAGTGCCGCATCTCGAAATTGAACATAGACTGTTTTAGTCCCATAACCATCTGTTAATTCCCATTGTTTAGATGTGGCATAAGTTTCCCAAGAGCCTGACTGTCCATATCCAGAATTACTGATATACATTTGAGTCGCACCATCTGCAGATAGTGTTAATGTAACAACCTGATTATTTGTCGTAGAAGGAGAAGAAATACTAACATTTGTTGGTGCTTTTGTATCAATATAATAGGGACCAGTGGTAGATGTTTCACCAATTAAATCATCTCCATTATCCGAAACTGCTGCAGCTACATGAAAATAATATTTCCCATTTTTGCTACTTAAATCATCGCTAAGCGCTGTAGTTGCTGTTGAAGGATCTAAAAAATTATCCCAGACAACATCGCCATCTATGGTATAAGTGCTGGAAGTATTAAATAAATAGTAATAATAAACAGTTGTAGCAACACCGGACGGTGTAGACCAGCTTGTTTCAATTGTGGGATCATTAGAATATGCATTTGTTGCATGAGATGTTGAACGAAGATTCTGGACTTTACCTGGTGCAGTTGCTGCATTAACAGAAAGTGCGTATAAGAGGTAGAACGCTATGGCAATACTATAAAAGACAAAGTCTTTACAATTTTTTTTCATATTATTATCTCCTTCGTTTGGGTTAGGAACCACTTTATTAATTTTAAGGGGCCCTTCGTATACTCAAAAAAACTTTTTATACAACAATAATCTATAAAGACGGCTAAGAATATGACCGTCTTTATAGATTACACTTTTTTATAAAACAGTGATTTTTCCTACAATTATTTTGCAGTTGAATGCACAAAATTTACAGTTGATCCAGTGCTAAAAGCGTAAGCTTCCGCTAATGTATTAACACTAGAACCATCCTGTGAAGCATAATAGTTCAGGGTTCTATCTCTTGTGATAAACCTGAGTCTATATTCAATTGTTGAATCCAGTGTGGTAAACTCAAAATTTCCACTTGAGTCTGTATCTACAGAACCAACTCTAATTGCATCTGGATTGTAAATATAAACTCTAACTGTTGTTGAAGGAAGTTCACCATCTATTCTGACAGTACCGGAAATTGTTGTCAAACTGCCTTTTGTCAGGTTGAAATCAACGGTACTTCCTATATTGTTACCCGATTTTTCTGTTGCAGGATATCCTTTACTCTCTGGGTATACAGTAACAACGTAATCACTGGATGAACTGCTTTTTAAATTAGAAAATGCATAATTACCATTAGCATCGGTTCTTGTATTCTCATCAGTAACATTCAAAGATTGTGATGTCAACGTAACAAATACATCTCCAAGTTTTGTTCCAGCAGAAGTTTGTACCGTACCTTTAATTGCTCCACCAATTAGAAGAGTAAAGTTAACAACGTCTCCAGGTGATTTACCAGTGACCGAATCTTTAGCATATGCACTAGAAGCTGGTGGTATTGCTTTTACAAGATAGTCGCTTGCAGACTCAAGTCCGTTCACTTCATAATAACCTTTTGTATTCGTAAAGACATCAAAGGATTGGAAATCAACAGTATCTGAATAAATTTGAATATTCACATTTGACAGGCCGGTCTTTCCATCATTTTTATACACATAACCGGATATTTTTCCTGAAGCTGAAATCAGACTAATATTTTTTGTCAAATTGTTGGTAACAGAAATATTACTTTCAAGATATATTGCATAGTTTGCATCGGTTTCAACCATCATTTGGTAATCAGTTCCAGAAGGAACACCTTTAAAAAAGTATTCTCCGTCCTGATTTGAAGGTACCCATTCTTCATAACCTGTTGTATCAGATCTAAGAAAAATTCCAGCTTCAGATATAGATTCGTAAGAAGAATTCCGAATTGTACCAGACACCTGATATCCACTATTCAATGTGAAATTGATTTGAACATTAGAGTCTTCTATTGTCACAGTTTTTTCTTGTCTAACATAAGATTTTGTTGGCCCGGGATCAGCTGCAACATCATATACGTAATTACCAGGCAACCCTTTTATCGTGTAATAACCTGAACTGTTGGTTTGTGAAAAAGTTTCTAATGAGCCTGTTTGTGAATGAGCTGAAACAATAATACCTTGTAATCCCTTACCATAACTATCTTTTACAATTCCTGAAAGTTGAAAGCCAGTTTCAATTACAATTATCACATTAGTGCTTCCTTCTGATACTGATTCAACTTCAGTTGCAAAAGATATATCTCTTGTATTATTGGCACCATTCTTATAGATAAAAGGAGGTTCATCCGTTTTAAAAGCTTGAACAACAAAGTCTGCAGCGTGATTTAAGCCTTCAATTTTAAACTCTCCATTAACATCTGTCTGAGCCCAACCAAAAGAACTGGTTGCATCTGACCATGCTTCGACTTCTATACCTTCTATCCCAGAACTGTTTGTATCTGTTATAGTACCTGAAATGTAATACCCAACTTCCATAGAAAAATCTATATTTTCTTGACTATTTGATGAAATATTGACAAGGGTTACATCTTCAAAAATCGGCTGGCCATCATAAAAAATAGTTTTATATTTTTCTGAATTAGCAATGACAACATAATCGTCAGCCTTTTTCAAACCTTTGATAATATAAGTACCAGCTTCACATCCATTGACTTCTGAGCAATTTTCAGAAACACGTACCATAGCAGCGCCATTTGAGCGAGAAGATTCTGAAAATGCATCAATCCAAATTTCTTCACCAATTTCAGCACCTTGTGGAACAGTAATTGTTCCTGAAATAGTAGCCGTATCTGTTGAAAATGAAAAGTTAATATTTGATTGATCTGTTTTTAAAACATTAACTCGATTAGCATCAAACCAATTGTTTTTTGCATTATAAATAATATCCGGGTAATCCATAGCATGAATATGGACGACATAATCGTCTGCTGGTTTAAGAGCAGTAATAGCATAGTTTACAGTTGCTCCCGTTCCAGTAACCATTACTTCTTTTCCAAAATCAGCACTTTCTGAAAATGCTGAAACCCATGCCCTTGAATCCGCAGTTAAATTTGAGATCGTACCGGAGATTGTTCGATTGGGTTTCGATAATATCAAATCAACATTCAGAACATCAGCAGTTGTTATGGTAACCATTCTACTATTACTAAGAATGTATTTATCAGATATAATACTAATTTCGTAAGTTCCACTGATTAATCCTGATAATTCATAATTTGCATTATCCTGATCAATTCGAGTAACAGAAAGGCAGGTTTGCCAATAATTATTTTCCTCAGACCAGGCTTCAATCTGAATTCCAGGAACTGGCAAATTATTGTATAACACCTTTCCTTTTATCTTGTAAAAATTTGATTGAAGAACAAGGTTTCTTAAAAGGATAGATGATTCATCAACACCTATAGCGACATTATTATCAAAATTAAGATCTTGATAGCTATATACTGTTTCACCTGTATTTTTGTAATAAGCTTGGCCAAATATAGGATCAATGATAAAAATTATATAATCTTCTGCAGCAGGATCAAGTCCAACCACTTCATAATTACCATCATTATCTGTAGGTACATCTCCACCTGTTCCTGTAGAATCAGACCATACGTGAACCCAAATTACATCAGTGGCAGGATCAAAAGCCCCTCCTGAAACATTCCCTTTTATCATAGCGCCTTTACTCATTGAAAAATCAATACCAAGAGCATCACCATAAGTAAGATCAACTCGATTCGCTTCGAGTTCGTTTGATTTATCATTATAGAATATTACTGGGAAATCGGGCGAATGGGCAAAGACAACATAATCATCAGCAGGGGGTAAGCCAGTGATGGTATAATTTCCATTAGCATCTGTAAGTGAAAAATTTTCAAAAAGTGCATTATCAGAGCGCGCTGCAACTTCAATATTTTGAGGTGATCCGAGATCTACAGAAACGGTTCCTTTTATTGAAAGTCCTGATCTTATCACAAAGTTTATTTCAGTATTGGGTGCACTAACCCGAGTAGCTGCTTCAGGATTATCAGCCATTTGATACGCTTGATAAGGATAGTTCTGTGGGTGAATTTCAACAATATATTTGTTTATAAAGGGCTCTTCTGAAGGAACTGGCGTTAAACCAGTTATCGTATAGACACCTTCTTCATTTGTCGTTGCATTTCCCCCAATCATCAAACCTTCTGACCAAGCGTTGACATGAATACCTGATGCAGGCGTCTCATTTCCAAAAACAACACGTCCTGAAATGGTCGTACCATCATCAAGAATCATATCCACCAAACGCGGAGTGGTCTTAGAATGTTCTGAAGTGATCGTTATCATTTCTGCCTGGCTGTGAAGAGATGTCGTTCCACCTTCAACATAAAAAATTTCTGTTCCTGTATTTTCAAACCAGGCATTTAAGAAATATTCACCATCGGGAATGCCAGTTAATGTATAATCACCAGATGGTGAAGATCTAAAATGAGCGTATTCACCCGTATCGTTAAACAGCATTATTTCGATGTCAGGAATACCTTCACCAGAAGTTCTTCTTGATATTTTTCCTGTTAACATTCCAGTATATAGGGTAAGATTTATATTATCAGTATTCTCATTAATTGTTGAAATTAGATCTGGAATATGTGTTGGGAAATAAGATGTTTCTAAACCTGGATAAACGGCCAGATGAAAATCTTCAGGTGGTAAATTGGCAAACGTATAATATCCATTTTCATCTGTCATTACTGAAGGAATAATAATATTCTTACCTGGTATATCAATAACAACTTCACAATTTGATATTCCCTGACCATCTGCGTTGAGTATTCTACCTTTTATTTGCCGCTCTACAACAGTAATAAAGTCGTAGATTGTAAATTGAATGGGTTCATCCACAGTTTCTATTTCAGCAGTTAATGACACAGAATAGGTTCCTACTTGATTATACGTATGCGTTGGAGAAAAAGCATTGCTTGTTGTGCCATCGCCAAAATTCCATGTCCATGACGTTACGCTTAATGGTTCTGTAAATGATTCATTAATAAAATGAACGTTTAAAGGAGGTGTTCCTATTGTCATAGATGGTGTAGAAAAATCAAGAAATACACCATACTCAGTCACTCTAATATAAGCAGCCTCGGATACATCATCCCCGTCATTTGATATAACATGCAATGTTATTGGATAGGGTTCAACTCGGGGAGTTGTAAACTCAAATTCGACAATATCGGAAATATCGCGCCATTCTGTCTCATCACCAAAATGCCAAAACCATTCTTGAATTAATTCTTGACCTAAAGATTCATCCTTAACAACAACATTAAATGGTGCCTTTCCGGATACTGGTGAAAGAAATTCAAATTTTGCAATGATTCTTTTATATTCTAATGCATCTTCTAATAAGTCTTGTTTATCATCATCATTAACAACTAATATGTCTACAAATTCAGCGGCTGTATAAGGAGGTACTTCGCATGTAATACTTTCTGACGTATTAAGGGTCAGAGAAGAAACTTCGTTACCAGCAATATAAACTCTGGCACCATCACGAAAAAATTCTCCAGTTAATGTAATAATATCTGCCCCTTCAATATATGCTTTATTTGGAGAGACTTCGAAAATAGCCGGTGGTTGATACTCATAAGTTAATGCTTCTACACGAGTAACTGAATCGCCATTTGGATTTGCAAGACGAATCGAAACTGCCCCAACTCCAATCGGAGATACTGGAATATCACATGTCATATATGTATCAGAAACAAATACAATATTTTGTGCTAATAAATCTCCAAAATAAATTGATGCATCTTCTTGAAAATTTGTACCCGTTATATGTAAAGTTCCACCTCCTGTAGTGAATGCATTTGTTGGTGAAAGAGACGTAATTGTTGGTGGTGGAAGGAAATACTCTATAGCTTCTTCTAATAATGCTTGTTTACCATCATCATTTTCAATTATAACATCCACATTTCCTGCCGCGGTATATGCCGGAACTATACAAGTAGCACTAACAGATGATCCTAATGTCAATGGTGTTTCTATTCCAGCAATAAAGAGTTTCGCACCTTCTCTAAAATATTGACCTGTTATGGTAATAACATCTATACCCTTTGTAGATACACTTGTTGGAGAAACTTGGGTAATAACTGGAGCATGATAGACATATGTAAACGAATCTTCGATTAAAGCGGTCTGACCATCCGGATTTGTCACTGTAATATTAAAAACGCCGGCAGAATGAGCTGTATTGGTAAAAGAAATTTGAGTACTTGTAACATTCTCAGGATATATTTCTTGCTCGCCTATAGTTACGGTTAACCCTGTCTGAAAATTATTTCCACTTATTGTAACCAAGGTATTTCCTGAAACAAAACCTGAATCTGGTTGAACATCTTCTATATTTGGTGAAAGCGCTATATATTCAAATGCATTTGTCAATGTGTCAGATTTTCCATTCGATGTGACAATAATTGAAACTACACCTGCATCATGAGTGGGAATAATACACATTGCAGAAGTGTTACTATTAACAGTAACACTTGTCGATTCGGAATTTCCAAACCAAATTCTTAGATCTGATTCAAAATTATCTCCAGTTACTTTTAATGCATCACCTCCTGTCATCAAGGCGCTTACTGGTGAAATTTGAGTTATTGAAACTTCTGGTGGCGCAGCAACAGCACGAACACCCATTCCTCGAAAGTCTTGATCAATAAATTTTGGTGGAACTGTCTCAATAGCTGGTGCTCCATAAGCACCCGTTTGAACAAACATAGCATTGGTTAGAGTGATTTTAGCCCCTTCGCTTTCATCCCAAACAACAAAAGTTAAGATTTCATTTGATAAAGGACCTTCATCCACAACAGTATCTGGATCTTCACCATAAATTTCCACATAAAAACCCAATCCGATCATGTCAGGAGTAGTAGAAAACAAACCACAAATTGTACCCTGAGGATCAAAAACAGCAATTTGATCTCCATCTTGAGCATCAATATTATTGATGGTAAAAATTTCACCGTAAATACTCATTGAATACCTTGAGTCATTTTGCGGTAATGAAAAAGGTGGTGAAGCAAAGGAAGATTTAATGATGAATAATGTCATCATTAAAAATAACAAATTAAAAAAATTTAGAACTCGCTTATTCAAAAACATGTTTACCTCCTGTTTTAATTAACATTAATAATAAAGTTCAATAGGTTGTTGTTGGTCTTCTTTTATTTTAATCCAATATCCATAGCCTGGACTTATATAATGTAATGAATTCCTTGGAAACAAAGGATTATAAGTAAGTATGCCATTTTCATCAAAATTTCGTATTAAAGAATAAGAACCATTAATACTGTAAAAAACATCGCTCAATGAATCTACTTGCTTACCCGTTATCCCATCGGGGACACTAAAAAGTGGTATTTCATCGGTATCGTATTGAAATTTTGTATGCCAACAACCAACTAAATTCCATCCTGTTTTAAGCTTGAGGGTATCTGCGGGTTCAGCGAACCTTCCAGTAAATGTTAATGTTGACGGTGAACAATTCTCAGTGTCTTTTATTTTTATCCAATATCCATTTCCTGTTGCTAAGTAATTCAAGGTATTTCTAGGAAATAATGGGTTAAAAGTTTTAATACCATTTACATCATTACTTCTGACAAGATCGTAACATCCTTCAATTGATGCGAATGCTTCTTTCAAGCTTCCAAGTTGAACAGGCTCTGCATTCGTCAATGTTTCGAGTTCTGGAAGTTCTTCTGAATCTGAGACATAATAAACATTGTTTATTGAAAAACTAAACAAATTCCAACCTTTATAAAGAGGTATAGATTGAATTGCATCATCATTAAGAATTGTTAATATTTGAGTATCTGGAGCTATAACAGAAGCATTGTCAGGATTTTCTAATTTTAAAATAATAGTTTCATCCTCTTCTATGTCGTCATCTGAAATAATCTCAATAGTTTTAGTTGCTGTCACTGCACCGGAAATAATTTCAATGGACTGGTTAGAAAAATAATAATCAGATGTATTCTCAGCAGTGCCGCTAACAGAAATGGGAAGCACAATATTTTGATCGTAAGCAAAAGAGGATTGAACCGTGATATTTACACTTCCAATATTTTCTGAAATGGGTTGAGAGGATGTTGTCCAGGAGACATTTGGCATTGTTTTTATGTTGACTGTCGCATTTTCTGATGTTCCAACATAATTTAAAGATGTTGACGTAAATGTTATATTTATTGATGTGTCACTTTCTGGAATTCCGGTTTTTACCTTGAATGTTAAATCCAACAATTTATATGGTAAACTTTGATTGGGAAAGTTACTATTTGTTGAATACCATGCAACAACAATCACAGAATCCGTTTCACTATCGTAGTCTGCTTTTCGAGGTGTTTCATCTTCAGGTAAAATCACACCACTTGCCCCTCCTGATGCAATATTGGATGCTGATATAAATTCTAACTTCGAGGAGTCAAAATGAATACGAAAACCTAGCCCTGGTAAAGTATTATCACCAGTTGATACATCATATAAAACAGAAACATCAAATTGTGTGTTTACAGATTTATTTATCGTTTCTGGTGACAATCTGACAATTTGTTCTGAACTTGCCATCAATGCTGTCCCCCATAAAAAAACTATTACAAAAACAGCTAAGCCATACGGAGTTTCGTAGACTTTGAGTTTTTTTAAGCTGTTCATTTTTTCCTCCTTATTGATATATTCACTATTTTTAATAATAAATTTTATTTTACTGTTGTGAACAGTGCTGTATTACATTGATTATATCTGTTAAATCAACCTGTCCATCATTATTTACATCGGCTAAAATCGGTTTTTCGATTGTAAATTTTTTATTTATTGTTTTAAAATCATATCCTGTCGTATTGCTTTTTTCTTCTACTTTTAATTCTGTGATCTGATATTTTAAATTTTCTTTTACTTTAAACTTAATAAGCATCAACTCAAGAGGCAAGTCAAAATAGGAGCTTGGCCAGTATGAACCCGTTGATAACCATCCCATTGCAATACATGAATCCGCATTCTCTGTCTGATCTTTGTATTCGCATTGTGTTATTTCTGCAGGAATTGATGTTGAAGCTTCATAATCAAAGAATTGGCTTTCTATATATTCAAATATATTTGGATCAAAATGAATTTTGAACCCTATTCCTGTCAAGTATTTATTTTTGTCGCTTACGTCATACATAATATGTACATCAACAATATCATTACTATATAGGTACGAGCATGGTGATTCGATACTCACCTGTTGATAACGGCTATCATCAGCGTTACATGTTTGGCGTATGTATACATTCATTAATATGAAGAAAATACAAAATAAGTATATACATGAATTTTTTTTCATAGTTTTGGTACTTTTAGCATTGTGCATATTCACTTTGTTGATATTGTAGGAACAACGACTCTGTTCCTACAATATTACAAAGAATAAAAAATCATTTATTATTGAACGAGTATCAATGCTGATTTTCCAGAAAAATCGTATCCAGAAGCGTTTCCAGCAGATGTAATATTCATTTTTGATTCTCTATTTGGAGCATCTTTTTTAACAACAATATTTACTGTTGCTATAGTTCCAGGAAGTGAAACAAATGTTGGCCATTTACCACTAATTCCAGCCCATGCAACAACAATATATTTATCAGTAGATGCATCACTATCGAAATCCCCAGTATCTTCTTGTGGAATATTATCTGCTCCAACGACACCTTCACCATAAACATCAGTAAGTGTTATTGTATCAACAACCGTGGAATCATAATGAATTCTGATACCGATACCAGTTGTTTTTTCTTTCATCCCTTCGACGTTGTAGATTAATTGAAAAGTCAGGCTTTCATTAGATAAGGCCACAACGTTTTCAGGTGTAAAAGAAACTTGCTGTGTTTCTGCATAGCCAGCAGTAGCAATTATAAGTAATGCAGTAACAGCTACGAATAGTTGCCATATTTTATTGCGGAACAATATTTGATGGTTCATATATTCTCTCCTTCACTTAAAAAAGATGACTTGAAATGGTTTTAGTCATTTCAAGTCATCTTTTTGATTCGGATAATAAAACAAACTCAATTTTATTGAGCTTGTTTTATTTCTAATATTAACTCTTATTGTGGAATGATATAGACACCTTGCATTGGAATATGCTGTTTAATATATGGGATAATTTCTTCTTCGGTCGTTCTTTGAGCATCTTCATTGATAGCATTGTTGGTGATTCCAGGAACATCAAGCATGTATCTCAAAATCATTAATCCATCCTGTAGCGCCTCAATTTCACCATTATCATCGATGTCAAGGTACTCCCGCCCATTATTAAGATATGTCCATATTTCTGATGCAGTAGTTCTAATAGCTGAACTTTGATCAATAGCATCTGCTTGTGAAGTATTATTCAATATCTCATACATATAGCGTATAATCAAGATACCATCAGTCAATCCATCAACTTTACCATTACCATCCACATCAAAATTAAAGTCACTAATATTGACGACAGTTGGTGAAGAATAGAATTCATAATCAGCATCTTTAGATGTCGCAGTAAAACGAATTACGCTGGTATCACCATAAGTAATTCCCTGAGCTTGAGATTTGATTGTAAATTTAAGTGTACACAGTTTTAATGGCAAGGTAGCTCCAAGCCCTGGCCAATCTCTGGAGCCCGGGGATTCGACCCACCCAATGGTAACCATTGCATTTGTATCAGCAAAATCATCTTTGTGCCATGCATTTGGATCGTTCACTTCATCTATAACAGTCCATGTTAATCCTGCATCCTCAGCAGCCCCCATAGTTAAAACATTTGAAAATCCTGCAAAATCAAAAATTGTTGAATTAAAATGAATCGCAAGGCCTAATCCTGTTGCACCGTTATTTACATCTGAGGTGGTGTATTTGACATCAACGAGGAAGGCGTCACCGTCGTTAACTCCGACCGTTGGTATCAGAGGATTGGTATAGATTATTTGATATTTATCATCTACCTGATTTGCATCTGAGTCAAATGTGGGATCGTAACCATCATATGCATAAGCATCGTTTATTACTGTGGGATCAGTCCCATTGATAAATTCCTGGAAATTAGTGTATCCATCTCCATCAAAATCGGCATCTGGATCGCTATTTGCCAGTTGTGGAAAAAGGGTAACCCAGTCATCGTACAATAAATCAGGGCCTACAAATGGTGAATCATAAAGATGGGCAGGATCATTCAAGCCAATCATAATTGCACCACCACTGTATCCATTCTCATCGGTCACGTTCAGTGCATTTGCTGATGTATATTCGAATGCAGAAGGTTCCCATGTATTTAAAGTGTAATTAATGCCCCCTGAAACATCTGTGCTGATAAAAGCATAAAATGTATAAAGACCTGGTTCAACATCAATGCTAAAATCTTGAGTATGAGTATTCGTGCCCCATGCATAATCTTTGTAGAAGGTACGATCAATTTTTTCAGCAACAACTATGAGATGACCAGTTTGACCACCAAAATATGTAACAGCACCTGTCAGCGGATAATTATCATTAGCACTTATTGTTACGGTATGATTTTTAATATATCCTGTTTCTGCAGCACCTTCAACATTTTGTATGCTAAAATTATAAAATTTATCGTCTTCCATTTCAGATTCATTATCGATTTGGAACCAAAGA
>Ga0272440_1000382_pt1 | contig 37712 bp, 33 predicted proteins | sample SSMMMBAug17_FD_192440 | JGI IMG/M metagenome (GOLD analysis project Ga0272440, IMG submission 192440) | Marine sediment archaeal communities from Little Sippewissett salt marsh, Falmouth, MA, United States - SSM-MMB-Aug17 | ecosystem: Environmental > Aquatic > Marine > Wetlands > Sediment ...
TGGTGTAATTTTTTGCTCAATTTTTTGGGTAAGAACAGGTTGAAGCATTTTGATCTCCTTTTTTTTATTAATTATGCAATAAATACTTTCAACAATAGTATTGAGCAAAGTATATGCCATAGATATAATTCTATAACCCATTGATATAATATGTATATAAAATCATTGTGCAAGGGTAATATCGTCATGAAATCAGACATTTTAAATGGTTATTGATAACTACTTGAATTTATAATAATAGCCACTAAATAACTTTGTCTGAATATCAGACGATAAGACAATTTTTTTATTGTAGATAGAAGGATAGGTTTAAAAAATATTTTTATATTTATGCATTATGTATTATGTATTATGTAGTTGATATTGGATGGGATAAAATTACAATTTATTTTTTATAAAACCTCACAAACAATGGTTGTTACATTATCTCGTTGAGATGATTTATTGACAAGTTTTTCAACAAACTCTTGATTGATAGGATTATTATTGAATAATTGCTGCCATTCATTTTCAGGATCGTCTTTAAATAGACCATCAGTTGCTAAAACGAGAATATCCCCTTTTTCAAGTTGAAGCGAAAAAACATCGGCATGATTCGCTCTGTCTTGTGGTAAATCTTCTGGCAGGTCTAAACGTAAATCTTGTGAAAAACGATAAGGTTTGTAACCATCTTTTTCTTTAATGATACCGGCAGAACCATATATCATTGCCTGAACCAGATTATTTTTATAATTAAGCGCTTTTTCATATTCCTCCTGATCAATTTCTTCATCACGAAAAGCAAATTCAGTGAACGTATGGTCATAGGTCAGGCATTCAAATCGATTATTTCTTTTAAGATAGGCACGGCTATCGCCAACATTAATTAATATAGCCTCTCCTGTTTTGGTATTAATATCAGCAACAACAAGTGTGCTGCCAGGGCTTTTTTCTGAATCTGTCGGAAATTTTTTTTGTAAATTTTTATGAATTTTTTTGACCAGTTCTAACATTTCTTTTGTCTGTTTTACAGGATCACTATTGGCGAATTTTTTAATTACAGATTCAGCAGCCTCACGTCCATTATCATGGCCGCCCATACCATCAGCCACTGCAATGCGAATGAAATTTTCAAATCGACTTCTGTAAGTGTATTTCTTTTTTTGATTTTGAAGATATTCTGCAATAAGTCCTTCACCATTATTTCTACAGATAAGATAGTTATCCTGGTTTTCATTTCGATTACCTTTCAGGCTTTTAGCAAATATTTTTTTGAATTTGAAGTTAGACATAATTAAAGCTCTCTTTCAATTCTCCAGAGTTGTACATTTTTAAAATTTGAAACAGAAATCATTGCTTTGCCATCATCAACAAAAAAGATTTTATTAAAACTTTCTCCCTCAAGGGAATGGATTACTTTGATTGATGAATCATTTATTGCTTGTTCTGAAACATTCCAGAAATAGACTTTTTTATCGCGAGAAACAGATATCAGTAAAGTGCCATCAGGAGAAAAAACAATCCATCCTATTTGATCAATGTGCTTTTTTAATTCAGCCAATAGAATAAATTTATTATCCGCTAATCTCCATAGCCTTATTATATTATCAGATGAAGCTGTCGCAATATAGTTTCCACAAGGGGAATTGCAAACTCTCCATACATAAATTGGAACGATCTGGTTTGAATGTTCTTTTTTAGCAAACTCTTTAAAGTCATACGAATCTAAAAGGTTCATTGTTTTTTGATTTCCATTTTGTCGTCTTGATGGTAGTTCCCATAGTTGCATGCCACTGCTTGATCCTGATATTAATAGATTTCCATCATTTAAGAAATTAATATCCCAAAACATACCAGAAATTTGGTCAGTAAAACATTCTGGCATGCCATCATTCACTTTCCATAATCGTATAGTTTTATCTGTACCTATGGACGCTATTCTTCTTCCATCCGGGGTAAAAATAATTTTTTTTATGACATTTGGATGTTCCAATTCAGCAAACTTTTGTTTGTCTTCAAAATTGATTAACTGAATTTTACCATCTGTTGAACCTAATGCTATCACACGATTGTCTGAAGAAATTGCAGCGGTATTTAAATGTTTGCCTGTCTGAATATTAATATCCTTATCTTTTAAAACTCTACCGATGACTTTTACTTGATATATTTTATCTTTTTCAGCAATAATAATATCCTGACCATGTGTACATGCCAATATATTTAAAAATTGATCATTTATTAAATGAACCGATTCTAAATTCTTTACATTTTTATTAGAAATTTCAGGAAATTTATCAATTACGATAGGAGGTACTTTTTCAGGCACTTCGCAATTTTTTACTACTTCTTCAAATAGTTTCATCGCACTTATACTATCTTTTTCAAAAGTAGGAGTATGTATGAATAATTGCACTAATTTTTTTTTTGCTTTTTCCCACTTTTCTTCTTTCTTAGCTATTTGTGCCTCTATAAATAACGCTATAATTCTTGCTTGTTTTTTACAGATAGCAAGACAGTTTTTCCACTCATATAATCTTTCATTGTTATTATCCATTGAAATTATTAGTTCGTATATTTCAATTACTTTGTTGTAATTTATATTTTTATTATATAGGTCTGCATCAAGAAGGATACGAGCATCATTTTCTAATTTCTCTAGTTTTTTGATTAATATGATTTCATTCAACTTACCTATTTTTTCTTTATTCTGGCTTTTTTGATAAGCATAAAGAGAATTTTTAATCATTTTTTTACTGAACAAATGATCTCCAATTATTTTCCAGACATCACAATAAATATCTGGTGAAATCAATCCAAACTTTTCCAGTATCTTCACATTGATCTTCATTGGTGAAACTAATTCAGTGTAATTATCGCTAAAAGACATGGATGTGATATTATCCTTAAAATATTGAAGATAGAAAAGTTCACTTAATAAATACTTTTTATCTGAATCAATATTTTCCATAAAACCTTTTAGGAGGCCATTCTCATCATCAATAATTTCAAGAGATTTCCACAAGTATTCACCAAATTTAACTTCAATATTAATATCGGGTAAAGAATTATAAGTATCCCATAATTTTATCATAAATTTTAAATTTAAGTGAAATTCTAGAAAGTCTTTTGTTTGTAAAGTATTTATTATTTCCAAAAACATAGGAAATAGTGTTGCTCTTTCCTCTGGTTCTTCTTTGCCTATCTTTTCAATAGCTTCATTATAATATCCTCTTGTCCATAACTGTATGAAATCTCCTGTAATAAAAATAGTTTGCTCTGATGAGTAAGAAATCTCTTCATTGTTCCTTTTGATAACAGTTGACATTAAAAGTCTTTTCTTTCCTATGGTTTCAAAAGGACCAATCTCAAAAATCCATTGATTATTCTGAAAAGTTGGATTCTTTTTACAAACCTTGTCATCAATTTTTAATGTTAACCATTCACCATGTTCAGGCAATCCATGTCCATTAACACAAACCATTAATTGAATTTTTTCACCAATGTTATATTGATCTGAAGACATATTAATATTGAAGGAGTCTTTGTCAATTTTTGGAGACAATAAGGCTTCTATGTATTCTATTTGTTTAATCATATCATTCGCACTGGGCCTTTTTGATGCTGTGAATGATAGTAGCTTTTCAATATTACGTAAAATTAGATTAATAATAAAATTTATATCCGGTAGAGGATATTTGGTTTGTTTTGTGTCATCAATCACTTTGTCTTTGTCATCAGATAATGTAACATCAGATAAAGTGTCATCACCTTCTGTGTAATCAGTTACAGCAAAAAGCGCAGTAAGATTTTGAATCAATAGTTTTATTTCTTCCGGCTTGAGCCCCTCAAATTTCATTACATCTTTAAGAAGCTTGTTTTCTATTGGACGCCCTGATGCATCAAGATTTTCCAAAAGTTTTCTATGGCATATTGGACGCTGGCCAGTTATCAATGCAAATATTATTAAACCAAGGGAATATATATCCGCAAGTGTATTAAAGCTGTATTGACCTTCTTTTGTAGGAAACAATAACTCTGGTGCAGCCCAAATAACATTTCCTGCAAAGGTATTAGTACAATCATTTGCAACTTTTCTTACTGTGCCAAAATCTATCAACACAGCATTATTATCCCACAAAAGTATATTATTGGGTTTAACATCACGATGAACAAAATTTTGTTCGATACCATCTTCAGTAATAATTTTTGAATGTAAAAAATTCAGTCCAGTGGCTATCTGTTTAATCCATTGAAGCAAATCCGAAGGCTTTCTTGAAAAACATCCATAAATTTCCGATTCTCGATAAACTTTATTCAGAGTTTCTTCACAATATGGAAAAACCATTGCTGGAGCATCCCTAACAATGCCATCGTCAAGTAAAGGCAAAATAAAATATTTTTCAGATCCCTGACAATGATTTTTATAAAAATTAAGCTCCCATTGAAGTACATTCTTTTTTTTATCTAATGGAATTTGTGCTGTGTCTTCATTTATGACTTTGATAGCTAAATCTTTTTTACCTGAATTTATTGCTTTTACTTCATAAACCAGTCCAAATGTTCCAACTCGAACGTTATGAATATCTATTATTTTGTATGAATCATTTGTTAATGTAAAATCTGACATGTTAGCCTCATTTTTTTTTAATTATTATGCGATATGATTCAAAAACAATACAACAATTATTGCAATTAAAACACCTACAGCAACTCCTAGAACAAAATCTTGTACGACACTGTTCCTCCTCAAGAATGTATAAAAAATTAATTTTATATAAAAAAGCATCATTGAATTTTCATTATAGGGAAATCTGGATAAAAAAATAAATTTCAAATTATTGTTATTTGTTTTAACAGCAGTATTAAGACTGTTTTGTATTGTTTCTTTGGAATAGTTACATTCGAGATCAAAATTATTTATTATAACTGTCAGGTTTTTATCAGGTGGCACATATGTTAATAATTTTTCATTAAAGCTATTTAAACTTTTTTCATTTTTAAATTTATCAATTAGTGAATCTTCTAAAAATAATTTTTCATAAATACTCCTATCTAATTGATCAGTTGTTTTTATTTTTTTATTAGAGATATTGACATAAAGAATATCATTTCTTTGATCATCCAAATGGTCTACTAATTTTTTTAAAAAATTAGTAGTTGCAATATTAGAGAATCCATAAAAAATAATAACAGATTGATTTTCATATATAGTTGATATTTCAGCAATAATATCTCGTTTTCCAATAAATAATTCTTTGACATTGGAAAGCGCAGTCATAAATATACTCCTTATAAAGTTCGTTTATAAGTTTAAAATTGACCTATTATATTATGGTATAATTTTTTTTGACTATTTGTTTTGGACTTTTTTGTTTTTAACAACCCAATTGAAAGGAATAGTAATTGATTGATCATCAAGTCTAAAATGAGCGTTACCGCTAATGGTCAGCGGAAATAAATTTTTATTAGGTTGTGCCCACCAATATTCAATAAGATTCTGCCATTTGTTGTCAGAACCACCCTTATTCGGTACACGTTCTGCACATTTTAAAGCTTTTTCATAGTTTTCACCTGTAGCAGCTTTGTCAATTAGTTGAATATTAGTTATGGAAAACTCGTCTTCATATGCTTCTTTTTGATGTGCAGGAACCAATTGGTTCGTAGCTTTGATTTTTTTGTTAATCAATATTTTTTCTTCATCAAAAAAATATTTAATCTCAATATTTTCCAGTCTCAGCATCTTTGAACTTGGATTAGTTATTGTAATAGTAACTTTAAAGCTCATAAGCGCACATTCTTCAAGTTCATCATGATCAACAGAGTGGGTTTGATACTCTATTATAGGATTTTTAATTACAGGTGAGTTAAAAATGATGAAATAAATTGCAAATAACAATAAACTTATACTCATTCCATAAATGAATATTTTATTTCTGTTCGACATGATTTTCTCCTTTTTCTTTTAATGATAAAATACTGTTATATAATTAATATATATGGCATATAATTTTCTCGTTATTAGTTATTCATTCATTTTGGGATGCATATTTTGTCTCCATAATATATCTTCCCCTTATCATGGATAATATTTGAATTACATTCCTTGATAGCATCAGTATTAGTATCTGAATAATTGCCATAAAATTTAATGGCTATTAAATTAAGGTTGTCACCAATTTTTATTGTATATTCCTCTTTGCAATCACATTTTTTTGTTTTTTTTGATCCTACATGACCTCCACTGGTATCTGTAACTCCTTTAGTTTCACCAGTATCTGTAACTCCTTTAGTTTCACCAGTATCTGTAACTCCTTTAGCTTCACCAACAGTTGGTTCGGGAGGATTAATTATATTAGATGCTATTTTTTTTACCTGACCTCCACTGGTATCTGTAAATCCTGTAGATCCACCAGTATCTGTAACTCCTTTAGCTTCACCAACAGTTGGTTCGGGAGGGTTAATTATATTAGATGCTATTTTTTTTACCTCGTTAATATAGTTTTCAGAACAATTCATTGCACCCATTAATTCATATAAAGAATCGACGTTTTTTGAATCTTTTTCTTTTGCACTCTTAATCACTGAATATCTTCTTTCAATACACCTTATTGGAGTATTATCTAATATTTCTGTTAGATATAGCTGTCTTTCTTCTTCAGAAAATCCCAAATTATGACTAATTTTCAGATCATCTTTTTTTCTAATTCTTTTTAGCCAATCATGAATATTTTTTTTGTTAAATTTGATTTTATCTTTATTAAAACTTTTTATAAGCTCAATCCCATACTTTGCTTTAATACACTTTCTATCCATCATTTGAGATATTTCAAACATATTTTTAGCGTCTTTTTCATTAGATTCGATTAAGTATTGCCAACCAGATTTAAGTTTTGTTTCTATTCTATAAATATTACTCGCTAAAGTTGATTGAATAAAAAAAATAAAAAATAAAATGCTAAAATAAATTGAATGTTTCATTTTTTTACTTCCTTTCTATTTAAATATTAATAAAATATATAATTATATTACAGATATTTATGTATTTTTATACACAAATTTTCCTGTTATTCACCTACTCTGTTAACCCATTGATACCATTTTCGTGCAGCTGCATCATCGTGCATTTTGTCAATGATTTCAAAAACATCTCCATACAATATATTTAGTATTCCTTCGGGATATTCAGCTTTTTGATTCAACTTGCATTCGATTTCATAAACAGTTTGGTCACCATGCAATATATTTATTTTTTCTTTAATATATTCAGGTTTTTGATTATTTTTACATTTAATGGCATAAACAGTTTGTATACATTGATGATCAAATTTTCTCCATTGCTGTATATCCTTTAGCCCCACGAAAGAATGTCCTTCAAGTGCATTGATGAGCATTTCTGTATCAAAAGATTTAGTTCTTTCAACTGCATCTTTGTATTGATATAGAATATTATATGCTGATGCTGCTGATGTAGATGGTAACGTTCCATATTTATTCAGATAATTAAACACAAATTTTTTTCCATTTTCATAGTTATAAATAAATGGAATTTTCCAGTTCCATGGAAGTGCGCCTATAACCCCCTCCATAACCTGGGGACCTGCAGACATTATCATTCCCAGAGTTAAATTAGGAACAATAATAGCTTCTACTTTACTTTTTAAACCCATTTCATGAGCAATGGTTAAAGCTTTTGCCATATCTTTTCCAAATAAAACCAGAACAAGAACATCTGGATTGTTTTTTTCAGCTTCTTTTAAAGCTTTGATAAAATCATTCTGTGTTGCTCCTGGAAAAGGTGTTTTTACAGATTTATGAATTAAATCATCTGAAGTTTTACTATGTTGTCTTATTGATTCTTCTGTAGTTTTACCCCAGGTATAGTCTGCTGTAATATAAAAATATACTTTATTATGATAATTTTCTAATAAATGTTTAGATAATACCTTTGCTCCCATCCAAGCATTGTAACATTCTCTAAACATATACCGATTAGACATACAATCGTCATTTTGATCTTTACATTCTTTATCTGGTATTCTACCAGTTGTAGCGTTTGAGTAAGTCAATGTACCAAAGTAAAGTTTCTTTTTTAATTTTGCGATTTCACCACCAGCAATAGCTACGCTACTAGCAGAACCACCAAAAATCATTTGGCAATTATAATCATCAATTAATTCTCTAACATTAATTTTAGCAATATCTGATTTTGACATAGAATCTTTTATGACCAGTTGTACTTTTTTATTGAGAATGCCTCCACTTTTATTGATTTCGTCAACAGCAAGCATTGCTGCCCATAATTGATATCTTCCTTGTATAGAATAAGGGCCTGTCTCTGGATAATTCAGGCCAATTCTGATACAATTATCTTCATCAATTCCAAAATTTGGGTATATGTTTGTGGTATATTTTACTCCACACTCCTTCTTACATGCTTCAAGTTTTTCATCTGCATCATTGACAAACTTATTTGCAATCTCCAGTGCATTTATTGAAGTATTGTATTTATAAAATAAAACCCCATACCCAACAATAACAACCAAAAATACGATCAACCATTTCTTTGACATAGTATTACTCCTTTATTTATTATAATTTTATATGTTTTTAGCAACTTCAGCTTTTACTTTTTTAGCAATATTTTCAAATATTTTTAAATCAATGTTTAATAATGAAGCGGCTTTTTCTTTGTCTCCATTTGCTTTTTTCAGAGTATCAGCTATAAGTTTTCCCATTTTTCTATGAACAGTATCTCTCGTAATATCAAGTAGTTTTGCGGCTTTTGAAATTTTTATTTCAACGTTGATCAGCACATTAAGGATATGCTGTTGAACAACTTCTTCAAGAGTTATATTAACTTGGTATGATGATGATGAAAAATTTTTTGGAATTAGTTTTTCTCTCATTGGCAACGATTGGATTATTTTCTTATCAATCGTTTTACCTTCATATTCTAACACTAAATACTCAATCACTTCGATTATATTACGTACATTACCTGGATAATAATAATTATTTGTAAGATCATGTATGGCACATTTAGATAATATTGGAGGCTGAGAATTAAATTGTTTTGAAAGTTTATGAAGATATAAATTAATAAAACCGGGTATTTCCTGAGAACGATTACGAAGCGGAATTGTAAGAAGGGTTTGTCTTAACCTGAAATAAAGATCTTCTCTGAATTCACCTTTTTTAACCAATGATTCCAGACTTTCATTATTTGCACAAATAATCATAATATCTACTTGAACTTCTTTGGTGCTTCCCACTGGTAAAAAACTTTTTTCTTCAAAGACTCGTAATAACTTAGCCTGCATACTCGAACTCATTGAGCCAAATTCATCAAGAAAAATAACGCCATTATTTGCTGCTTCAAATATACCTATTTTATCTTCTGTACAGCCTGTATAAGAATCCTTTTTGGCACCAAAAAGAGTTGGTTCTATGAGCGTCTCTGGTATAGTAGAACAATTAATTGCTTTATATGGCTTTCTATTACGTTTTGACTTTTTATGTATAAATTTAGCCAGATATTCCTTACCTGTTCCAGTTTCCCCCTCTATATAAATAATAGGTACATCTTTGTTAGCCCATTTCCCTGCCCTTTTAAATAACTTTAAATGATTCTCACTTTCGCAAATTATACTATTATTATGTAATTCTTCTCTTAATTCGGGATAATTATCAGTACAAGAATCAAATTGTCTTGCATTTTCTATTGCTATTGCCATTTCATCTGAAAAAATATTTACAACAGAAATGACATTTTCTGAAAGATGTTTAGCATCTTGTAAATAAATACAACCAATGCATTTATATGAACTATTTAAAGGGTGACAATATATATTGTTTAGTTTTATTCCTTCTTTTCCCAAGTTATCAAATATCTGATTAATAAGCTTATAGTTAAACTCTTTATTTGTTAAACCAAGAGCAACAGTAAATTTTCTTTTATTTGCATCTTCACGTAAAATTATTCCACCACTATATGCTCCTGTCAAATCTTGTGCTATACTCAATGATGTTTTAAGCAACTCTTGGTAATCGGAAATAGAATTAATTTTTTTTAATTGATATAATAATTTAATTTTTATTTCATTTGGATCTGGCCCTATAGGAGGAAGATGAATAATCGTTGTGTCATCAGTCTTGTCTACATATTTACCGCTACTAACTCCTTCATTACTGGCAAAGTCAATAAATTCATTCTTATCAAACAATTTCTCACTGGCGATCATATAGGTATTACCCAGTCTAAAAACACTTTTATCCTTTAATTCTTCAGCATTATTGGATAATTCATGCCAGTAGTCATTTCCTTCATCATCTCTTTTTTTAATATACGTTCCATTGGTTGAATTTAGATCTTCAATAAGACACTTGCCTTTTTTATAAAAAATTTTTGCGTGTTTTCCAGATATAATTCGCCTTGGATCAAACAAACAAATCTGGTTGTCATCTTTTCTACCAATGAAAGTTTCAAAACTGTTGGATAATTTCCATTTTCGAAATTCTTTTTGTTCTTTGATATTTTTGACATCATTCAAGCAGTAAATATTCATTATGTCTCCTTTAGTCAGGGGGTATATTGCAAAAATTTCACCAATAAAAAAATTTACTTTTATCTTGAATTTCGTATACCTATATATTAAATTTAAAAATAATTTAATAAACAATGTCTGAAAATCAGACATATACCTTGTAATTTTCACCATCTTCAATTTTTGTCAGATTGTCCTGGTGCTACCCTCTATAAAGCAATATGCTGGCCAAAAGTTTCAAAATAAATATTTGTCGTATTTACAGATAATTAGGAAAATTATTTTTAACATTACATTTTTAAGAAATGTCTGAATTTCAGACATTTTTGTTTTAGAGATAATATTTCACATAAATTCAAGCAATTATACTTTCATAAATTTTGATTGAAAATCAGATAGTTTTTTATGCCTAAAACCCAGTAAATTGAAAATTCATTAATTAAATAATGACAATTAGTTATTTATTCGTTCTGGATAATAATGAATTTGTTTTTCGGAATTTATTTTTCTTTCGGATTTTGTGTTCGTTTCATTTTTAGGGTTCGATTCTTTCGATGTGTTGGTAATATTAATATTTGTCTTCTTCTCTTTAGAAATAGATTTAATTTCGCTAATGAGATCTGAGTTTAATGATACTGATATCTCATTGAGTTTGAATTCTTCAAATCCGAATGAATTTCCTTCAGAAGCTATTGCTGTTGATTCATTCATTCTTTCAGGATAAAAAAAAATTTGGTTTTCTACTCTTTTTTTCCTATTAGATTCTATTGAATCAAAAGATGCTTTAAGAATATTTTCTTCAGGATTTTTAACATTTGTATTCTCATCTTTACAATTTAATTTAATTTCGTTTATTCGATCATGCTTCATTGATACAGGTATTTTCTCAAATTTAACTTCTTCTGATCCAGATAAAATTCCTTCAGTAACGATCTTTTTTGATTTCTTAATTTTTTCTGGATAAAAATAAATTTCTTTTTCGTCGTTTGAATTTTCAACTTGTTCAATACTCTTTTCTCTGTCATTTGATTTAAGTGGAGATTGGATAATAGCAACAGTACTTTTTTGCTTTATTTCTTTTATATAATCATTGTTCATTGCTATTGAAATTTCTTCTTGTTTAAGTTCATAAGGTTCAGTATCATCCTCCTCAGTTTCTATATTTCTAACCCCAGAGATATAAGGCCCATTACTTATATTACCAAGACTAATATCGATTTTTATCTGTTGTAATTCCGAAAGTATTTGTTCAAAATTTCCGCGGTCAGTAGCTTTTTTTTCTAAACATTTTAACAATAATTTACTCAGACCTGATGATAAATCCGCTCTATAATGATTTGGGCTTCTTGGAATCTCATTTTTTAATATTTCACCATACTTGAGAGGTATTCCTGAATATGATAATGGAAAATGACCTGTTGTAATATGATAGTACGTTGCACCAAAATTATAAATATCTGATAAATAATTAACATTGTTAGAATCCTCGAATTGTTCAGGCGACATATATCTATATGTACCCATTCTGTACTTTCCCTCAGTGATTTCTGTAAAAATATTTTTTGCCAGAGCGATACCAAAATCAGCAACTTTAACATTATCACTTTGTATATCAATTAGAATATTTGAAGGTTTTATATCTCTGTGAACAATATTATAGTGATGAATATTTTTCAAAGCCTCAGCAGTCTGAATCATATATTTCACTATTTTTGTTTCCGGCAGTAAAGGTTGTTTCTGAATAATTTCAAGAAGTGTAGGACCATCAACATATTCCATTAGAATAAAAGGTCTTCCTGTTGGTAAATAATCAAAATCAAAAAAAGAAACAACATGAGGATGTCTAATTCTATACAAAATTTTAGCTTCTATAGTAAAACGTTCCAAGTTATTATCTTTATTGTTTAATATCTTTAATATCCAATAATCAGATAATGCTTTATGTCTTAAGCGGAAAACAAGCTCAGATGAATCAGAAATTTTTTCGATGCTATCAAAACGTGTTTTTAAATATTTATTTTCATTTTGTTTAATTTTTTGTTGTTTCATCTTTTATTTCTTCCATTTACATATTTTTTGAATAAATTATATTCAACTCATTATAAATATCTTTTATACTTTTTGAACTCTGTAGTAAGTCACTCAAATTTTTGTAATATCTTGTAATAATTTGCAAATAATTATTATTAATATTTTTATGAACCGACAATTCTTTGATAAATGAGAAATAAAAATTATTAAAATTTTGAAAAATTGATTGATGTAGATCAACTTTTTCATTGGAAGGGAGTATTTCCAGGTCGACAATTTTTATATTATCGTTATCATCTATCATAATATTTTCAGAGGCTATATTAATACGATAATTAAAACTTGAAGCGGCAATCAATCCATCTGTAGTTTGAATAATATATTTAAACAAATTATTTTTAAAAGGAGAGAAAGAGTTTTTAATAAATGAATTCAGTGTGTGACCCTCAATATAATCCAATATAATAAATGGTTTGTCAATCCCTTTAATCGTTAAATAGTCAAAATCAAAAAAAGGAACCACATAAGGATTTTGAATTCTATATAATAATTTTGCTTTATTGATGAATGCATTCAATTCATTTTCATTTTGATCGCTTTGATTGCCGGTATAGATTTTAATCAAACAATTTTTTTGAAGATGTTTATGCTTGATACGAAACTGGATACTTGTTTTTTTTATTTCAATAAAATTCATGTCACAAAATTTATTTGAAATGTATTTAATAGCAACATTAGAAAGGTATTTTTCTGCAGCTTGTTTTGTTTTATTATTTGTAAACAATGATTCCGAAATAGTATTATCACGATTTTTTTTTCTTATTATTTTTAATATAGATTTCAGATTCATAGATTCATTCCACCACATTTAATTTCATTAATAATAATTTTTTGTACTTGAGAAATAACATTATTTACTTTCGGAGAAAGTGTTACTCCAAATTCATTTACATTTTCTATCTCTACACCTATTAAAATTGCCTCTTTTGGCATTTTGGATGGGTCAAGTATTCGAATAGTTTCAAGAAGCTCAAATAACCCGATATCATGAGAGGAAAGAGTATTATTATCTAAATACTTAGATAAGAACAGGTCTATTGTAAATATATCTCCAGGCCTTCCAAATCCTTTTAGAGCGTCAATAACAATCAGCTTGCGATAAGGCAAAATCAAGTCGATTTGAGAAAAACCTAAAAGGCCAAATTGATAAATTTTTATATTTTCAGAAAGTTTTAATTTTATTAATTCATTATAGAGATGAATTGCTAAACCATCATCAGACAAATAGAGATTGCCAATGCAAAAAATAGCAATTATATCATGATATGATTGACACAACATTCATCTCCTGTTTTAATGATGGCCATTTTCAAGTTTTTTTTTGTAATCTGTATGATAATTCCATTCATATATAAATGAAATAATTTGCATAAGTAACCACCAAGGTCATCTTTTTTTAGTTGGCAGATATTTTTGAGTGCACATCTTGAAAAGGTAAAATTAATTTGATTTTCAGATAATTCTGAAGATATATCAAATCCACCCTGTAAATATTTTGTGAGCTTATCAATAGAATCTTTCATATTCGTTGAATCAAATAGAATTGGCATTTTTTTCGCAAACTCACGTCCTGACGAAATACCTATACTACTTACAGCATTTCCAATTATTTCAGAAATTGCTTTGGAAAAAAGATTAAGAAGAAAAGATATTTCAATAGTTGCGTTATTATGATCTTCAATAGATAAATTTAATTCTTCTTTCATATAAACTTCCTTAGTTTTTCTATAAAGCGAATGTCTCTATAAAAATTTTGTACTATATGATGATTGCGATGCTCAATAGCATTGGAAGGACATTTAAAGGAACAGGACAAACAGGCAATGCAATCCTCTACTTTGTCAACAATTGCTATTTTTACATCGTTAAAAAAACCTGAAACAATTACGTCTGTAGGGCATATTTCTATACAGAGTTCACATCCTCTGCAACTTTTTTCATCAATATACATTTCAATCATATTTCTAATCCTGAATTCTTTTTAGTAGTTTATTATTTTGATAAATATCAATAAAGAAAGGACTTTTACCATAAGCATGGGTAGAACAAGACAAACATGGATCATAGGTTCGTATTAAGAACTCCACAGCATTCATCAGTGAATCTGGTGAATTTTTAAGAAAATAAGTTGCGCATTGCTTGATCGTTTCATTGATAGCAAAAAAGTTTTGTTGTGTTGCGATAATTAAATTTGCTTTTTCAATTACCCCATTTTCATTTACTGTGTAGTCATGAATTAATGTGCCACGAGGAGCTTCAATATGAGCAATAGCGTTTTTAGGTGATTTTTTTACAATTTTCCTACTTTCTCCCATAATTCTATCATCTTTAATAAGAAAAATAGCTTTTTCACAAGCATAAATTAATTCTATTAATCTTGCATAGTGGTGCATAAGTGTATAATGACATGGACGCCCATATTTTTTTCTAAATACTTCAAGTTCCTGGTTCGCTTTAGGTGTTTCCATTTCATCTGCTACATTAATTCTAGCAAGTGTGTTTACCCGGTATATAACTTTTCCATGAGTTGTTTTTAAAAATGTAGGTTTTGAATAACTCCATTTAACAGCTTCTTCAATAATGTATTTGTCATATTCATTTGAATCAAATTCACAAGTAATATTTCCTTCTGTATCCATTACTCTAATCATACCCTCATAAAAATTGAGTTTTCCATTGTTAACAGTTCCAACATAATGTGTTTTTAACTCAGTATGTTTATGAATATCTGGATATTTATTCATTAATTCAAACAATTTTTCTTTTATAAGTGGCGTTGCAAAATCCAATGTAAGCTGTAAAGCTCTATTTGTATATTCTAAAATTTTTTCACGAAGATTGGCATCCATAACAAATGATACACCACCAACAGTTGCTGTTACTGGATGAACACCTCTTGCACCTAAATGTTCAAGAATTTTTTGTCCAAGACTTCTTAGTTCAACCGCCATATTGACTATTTCTCTATATTGTTTGGACATACCAACTATATTACGTATTTCAGGTTCTGCATCTAAGCCCATGAACAAATCAGGTCCTGATAAAAAAAATAGTGACATAGTGTGAGAATGAATAATATGGCCCATATACATTAACTCACGAATTATTTTCGCAGCATCAGTTGGTTCTATGTCATAAATTCGATCTAATGTTTTTGCAGACACGAGATGATGAGCAGCAGGACAGACGCCACAAATTCTAGCAGTTATTGAAGGAGCTTCGAGTACTTTCGTACCTTCAAGAATCTTTTCAATACCCCGAAGCTCATTAACAGAAAATTTAGCAGATATAACATTACCCTCTTTGTCCAAATCAATCCTTACTGAAGCGTGACCTTCAATTCTTGTAACAGGATCAATGAAAATTGTTGAATGTTTCATTTATACCTCACTATATTACTATTATTCTGTTCATAATTTTTTTTTCCTTCTTCCATCCATCGCCAAATTTGAAAAGTTTGTTTTTTGTTTACCATATCTGATGCCATAGAATATGCATAATGAGTTTTTGCAAAAGTTTCTATTTCACTAAGAATTTCATGTTTATCAATATTCGTCAAATCTGACATCAACTCAGAAATCTTTGTCCGAACATCTACAGTTGGCTCTTGCAAAACGTTAATTGATGGACCGCAACAACCAGTGCATGCTACCCCTTTATTTGTACATGGTGACATACATCGGTCAAGAGTAACAGCTCCAAAACAGAGATATCCCTGACTTAAAAAACAGGTATTTGGATCAGGAATTCCATCTAATTTACTTTTGATTTTATTTACTTCTTTATTTTTGAACATACTTCGTTTGCATTTTGCACATATATTTCTGAACTTTTCGCGCTGAGGGGTATTTTTTATTAAAGCATTTAAAGTTGAAAATATAAATACTGGATGGGGAGGACAACCAGGCAAATATGAATCTACTTCAATGATTTGATCAAGTGGGACCACGTTTTTGATTAATTTAGGTATTTCAGAAGGAATAAAGTTCGTATTAGTTGTCTTATTGTTTCGATAAACGACATCAAAAATTTCATCGTTTGAATGAACACACCCTGCACCACTTATCCCACCAAATACAGCACAAGTTCCAAAGGCAAGAATATGTTGACAAGAATTTCTCATTTTATTAGCAGCAATAATATCATGTTCAGTTCGTATTGCTCCAGAAATTATTCCAATATCAACCTTTGGATAGTCTTTAATATCAGTTAGCACAGGGCATCTGTATAGTTCTATGGCGTCAAATAACTGCATAATTTTTTCATGTAAATCTACAATCGAAACATGACAACCTCCACAAACTGAAAGCCACTCTGTTGAAACTTTTTTTTTCATAATATTATCCTTTTATAATCAACTCCTTTAGACATGAGTTTGGACCACTATGAATGACTCTAAGTTCTGATTTTTTACCAAGAATATTTTCAGTTAAACCTGAAAAAAAACCATACATTATGTAGCACAATGAGCATTTCTGTTCATGGCCATAGTTAAATAAAGCCTGCCGAATCATACAATCTCGAAAGACAATTTTTACACATGTATTTCCATCTTTGTCATAATAAATATAATCAGGATCACTCTTTTTTTTCCAGATTTCTAATTGCCATAGAAAACCATTACTTTTTAATATTTTTTTTGAGACATCAATAGCTTCTAACACATCAATTTTGTCCACTTTTTCACCAACAGTATATGATTTTGCAAGTTTTTTTCCTGCAAGAAAGGCTGTTCCATTTGCCCCTTTACCATAAAATTGCTCCAAACTGGATGATAATGCACCTAAAAAGTACATTACCTGTTTAAGTTCAGCTCTTATACAACTAATGTCATTCATATATACCTCACTATCTAAAATCCTCGGCTATTTATTACGTAACTTCTTTAGTTTCAAAATATATTAAATTCAATTAGACTTACTATTATCTAAAGCAACAAGGAAAGCATTAACATCAGCTACATCCAAAATAATATAGCTATTTGAGTCTTTTACATGTTTAAGAATAGCTCTGAAAGGATTAATCTCACGAATTTTTATCATGACCTCAGTTTTTCGGCTATTGAAAGTGCAGCATTCTTAGCCTCAAAAAATATTAAGCCTAATCTTGCCTTACTATTCGTTGTAACAGCAAGGACAGCATCAGGGCCAGCTTCAGTCACAAGCACATAGCCATTTGATCCTTTTGTAAACACCTGTAAAAGATCTCCTTTATCAAGAACTTCGAGTGTTCTCTCTCCGATACCTAAAAGGTTAGCTGCCATTGCACCTAATTTCTCAGATTCTGATTCTGAAGACATTGTATGAGCTATTGCAAGACCTTCTTTGTTTGCAACAAGAACTTCTTCAATATCCATTGTGGAATTACGTAATTTTTTTATTGTTTCTACCATTAAAAAAATCTCCTTATTTATTTGTTAGTTTTCATTGATTGTAAAAAATTATTCATATAATCAATATTACTATTGATAACTTTTGTATCAGGATTATCATTAGTTACTAGGGCTAAAATACCCAGATTTTCAATGTTTTTCAGAAATAGATGATTCTTCAAGCCTTCAATTGTCATGCTAAAAAAGGTTTCCCATTCGATTTCATTTTTATATCGATCAAACAAAGATATATATTCTGCAGACATTACAGATATTGCTTCATCCATAGATACTGACTTAATAGTTGACACCATTGATAATCCATCATAAGAAGCCAAAACAATATCAACAATATCTTGATTATTCTCTTTTATTTTATCGAAAACAACTTTGATTTTTTCAGAATTTATAGATATCAATATATTACCTCTCTGATTTTGTATGCTTCAAATAAGCAAATAATTCGAATTTATTTCGGCCTACTATCGAAATTCATCCAAATTATTGTTTTAGCTAATATGCTTTTCTACTTTTTTAACAACTTTCTCAAATGTTACCAGATCTACTCCTAAGAATTTAGCAGCTTTCACTTTGTCTTTATCCGATTTTTTCAGAATGTTATCTATATATTTCCCAAGATTGCTATAAAATTTTGTTTTTGTGATGTTGAGAGTTACTATTGCTTTAGAAACCCTAAGCTTTGGTTCATTGATTAATACTTTAAAAATATACTGTCCCACTACCTCTTCAAGTGGAAATGACAATGACTCAGGTAACTCAGGAGAATCTTCTTTACCAATAATATCATCAGCATACTCCTTCATTGTTTTTTCATCAACAACCTTACCAGAATATGGTATGTACAGTATTTTTACCAATTTTTTTAAAATACGAACATTTCCACTATAATGATATTTTTTTAGTACACTAATTGCTCTACTATTAATTATTGGCGGCGGTATTTTTTTTTCTTTATGAAGTTGTTCAATAAAATGTTGAACTAAAGCTGGTATTTCATCTTTACGCTCTCTCAGTGGAAATGCTTTAATATTATAATCAATTCGATCTAATAAATCTAATTTAAACTTTCCTTTTTCGCACTCATCACTTAAGTCTTTGTTTGTTGCGCAAACAATCAATACATTTGCAGTAATTTTATTTTTCTGATCACCCAAGCGGTAATATTCTTTTTCTTGAAAAAATCTTAGCAGCTTTCCTTGCATATCAAGGCTCATTTCAGCAATTTCATCAAAAAAAATTGTACCACCTTCTGCTTCTTTTAAAAATCCAGTTCTTTCTGGGGTATCGGGTCCTAAATAGCCTTTTACCATTCCAAATACTTCTGATTCAATCAATGTTTTTGGAATACTGGCACAATTTATGGCTACAAATTTCCCTTTACGCCCATATTGATTATGAATAAACTTTGCAAAATTTTCTTTACCTGCACCCCTTTCACCTTCAATAAAATAAATAAGTTCCCATCTTTCTTTCGCATAATCCATAACTTTCTTATACTCTAACACCTGCTTTTCATTAGAGATATAAATTCCCATTTTTTTCAGATCATCCTTAAGTTTTATATTTTTTTCATCACTTTCATCAAATATTGTCACATTCTCTAAAGCAGTAGCAATGTGCATTGAAAATATATCAAGAATGTCTAAATCCTCATCTGTTGGCGATTTAATGTCCTCAAAGTATAAACACCCCAGAAGTTCGTTCAAGAAGATAATAGGCCGACACAACACATTGTTATCTAAATATAATCTGGCTTCTTTGAAAACAAATTTAATAACATTTTCATTAAAGTTATCTTTAGTATTCTTGAAACCATTTGCGAGGGTAAATTGATCTTTTAAATAATCATTATATAAAATGATTGCAGACTTTTTGGCTTTAATCATTTCCTTTGTTACATCCAGTGATGTTTGAAGAAGCTCATTGTAATCAGAAATTGAAGATATTTGTTTTAATTTGTCAATTACTTTTAAAAACATCTGATTGATATATTCACGATTGTTTTTGTGAGTTTCAATAATGGTGGGAGGATCAACGAGAAGTTTAATTTTAATGGATTCTTTTGTTGCAAAGTCAATAAATTCATTTTTATCGAGAAATTTCTTACTGGCGATCATATAGGTATTACCCAGTCGAAAAACACTTTTATCCTTTAATTCTTCAGCATTATTAGATAATTCATGCCAGTAGTCATTTCCTTCATCATCTCTTTTTTTTATATACGTTCCATTGGTTGATTTTAAATCTTCAAGAAAATACTTGCCATTTTCATAAAAAATTTTTGCGTGTTTTCCAGATATAATGCATCTTGGATCAATCAAACATATCTGGTTGGCATCTTTTCTGCCAATGAAAGTTTCAAAACTGTTGGATAATATCCATTTTCGAAATTCTTTTTGTTCTTTGATATTTTTGACATCATTCAAACAGTAAATATTCATTATGTCTCCTTTAGTCAGGGGTATATTGCAAAAAATGCACCAATAAATAAATTTACTTTTATCTTGAATTTCGTATACCTATATATGAAATTCAAAAAATTTATTATACAATGTCTGAAAATCAGACATAGACCTTGTGATTTTCACCATCCCCAATTTTGACAGGTTCTCATGGTTCTACCATCTATAAAGCAATATGCTGGCCAAAGTTTATAAAAAATATTTGCTGTATTTACAATTAATTATAAAATTCATCTTTAACATTACATTTTTAATAAATGTCTAAATTTCAGACATTTTTGTTTTAGAAATAATATTTTACATGAATTCAATAGATTATTCTTGCATATTTTTTGTCTGAAAATCAGACAGTTTTTCATGTCTCAAAATCAAGTAAAGTGGAAAGCTATTTTTTTGATTCATCAACTTTTTCACATGATGAAAAAAAATTTTACTGCTTTTATAAGAAAACTTTATGACAAGCTGGTGGGTTTTTAAATATTCATAACATTGTTCAATGGTCTTGAGATTGAGTAAATTTTCATAAACAGCTTCCAATTGTAAAAAAACCTGGCTCAACTCAATTTTTTTTAATTTTCTGTAGTGAAAGCTCACAAACACTGTAAATGGGAAATGTCTGCTGCCATCAGAACTTGTGGTAATAATGCCAACAATCAGTCTGGTTTTAATTGAATATACAAACATAAATGGATGTGGTGTATCTGGTATAGCCGAACTCTGATCGTCACGTTCAAAAAGCCATTCGCGCCATAAGAATGCTTCTTCAGATAAAATCAGTGAAATATAATCTTTGTATATGGGTAGTTTTCCATAGGCCTGCAAGGGAAGTTGCAGGCCTGAATATCTCTGTTTCAAATACTGAATCATCTGGATACCTTTCCCCAAAGCGCACGAGCTGGCCACTGTATTAAATCGGGTAAAGAAACATTTTTCCAGGTTATTACAATTCTAATATTAACCGATTTTTTATAACCAGGGTCGGGAAATACCAGGAACGTTTCCCATTTATTGATGTAGTGATCGTTTTGAATTCTTCTGCCATATGAATACATATATTCCAATAAAGCCAGATTACCTCCTTTAATTTGAATGGCGCTTGCTTTTTCAATCTCTTCTTCATTGATTCCATTAATCAAAATATCTGCAACATTTTGAAAATCCAGTTTGATTTGAGTCGATGAATTTCCTGAAACTCTTAGAGTAAACTGTTTGTTTTTTTCTATTCCCTCAAACGTTAACTTTGTAAAACGATTTGCGCCGCTTGTTCCCTTGGTATCTACCTCAATAGTTAGATTTCGATGCATTTTGCTTAATGGCTTTTGTTCAAACAAAAATGTGTACCAATTAGAACAAGCATTTAAAAAACTTTCTTGATCTCTATCAGCATATAAATATGTTTCTTTTTCACCTGTAAGGCGAGAAATATCAGAAATTTTGCATTTAATTACCTCTGGACTGTCAATCTGTGATTGAAAAAAATCCTTTAATTCCTGTGTGGTCGTTTGACTTAAAGACATCACAATTGTATTTTGGTCCGGGTTATATTTTACCATTCCTTTAGTTTTTCCAAATGGAAATCTATATCCAAAATGACTGAACCATTTTTCTAAAAAATGTTCCCATTCTGTTTGAATCTGTTTTTTTGATCGTTGAATAAACAGTGCCAGACAATGTTTTTCTAACATCTTAAAATGTTTCAACATCGTCCTATCAGAACCTGTTTCAGTTTCAATTTCTTCTGATAATGCTTTAAAACTATGAAGATCATCATGCGACTCAGGATTAATTACGTTCCAATTAAAGGGTTGACAATCGGTTAATGATATCAATGCATTATACAATTGTTTTTGTGCTGAAAGGAACTTATCGAAATGTTTCGTCAGGAAAAGATAATCAGCATCCAGTATCGTTTCCATATCAGTTACAGAGAAATACTTCTTTTTTATCTGCCTTCGAATTTCTAATTGCATGCTCTCTATAAATTTTTTCCATATAGAATAAGAGAAATACTTCTGATTGATTTGCTTTCGTATTTCTGAAGGCATGTTATCGATAAACTTTTTCCATGTAGAATTATGGGTCAGTTTTACAAAAAAGTGCGAATTATTCTTTAGTCTCCTGAAAGCCTGATGCCATTGTCTTTGTTTAAGCACTTGTTTTGCCGGGTAGTTCTTTTTTAATACACTTCGCCAGTAATTTATTGCATAGCCATATGAATCAAGCATCTGCTGCATAATGATTGAATTCAATTGCGTTTTGAATTCTGAATCATAATCCTTTTTTCCTTCAACCCAATCCTTAATCTGTTGAGCAGTCTCAAAATATTGAGACAGAAAATCAGCATTGATATACGCATGAGGTGGCTTTAATAAACGTTTGTGGGCATCCAAAAAAACATTGTTTATGTGGTCACTAATAACCTTTTTAAATTTATCCGGCTGCCATTCACCGGGCATTTTTTTAGCCAGTGCATTGACCTTGTTTACAAGCACTTCTTTCTGTTCCATACATTTTGTCATATTTGATTGAATATCTTCTTTTGATAACTGGTTGTTTTGATTGCGAATATTTCTTTCTATTTGAGAAAAATTGTCTATAAAATCCAAAACATCTCCAAATAAGGCTTGAGTCAATGATAAATGAGGATGAAGTGAACCATCCTTTTGAACAATGAACGTATAGTCTTTGAGTGTTTCATCTACTTTTGATTCTAGATTATGACTTAAATCACTACAAACACTGCGGTAATTGCTAACCAATAATTGCATGGCATATGTAAGATCGTTTTCATTCTGATTAAACAATTCAGTCTGTAATTGATCAAAATCAGTGCTGCAAATGTCACTGGCATTATTCAGAAAAGGCAATGAGGTTTGACTGGTATTGTTTTGTAAATGAAGATATATTTGATTGAAATGTTTTATATGATCAACAAATTGATTTATGGTTAAATCTTTTGAAATGACTTTCGTATAGGCATCAGCCATAAAATATACACTATTCAGCAATTCTTTCCATTGAGTCTGAGGTGTTTTTTTCCAAAAGTTTGATAATGTATTGATTCCTTCTCTAAATATTAACATTCCTTCTGATTTATTCTCAATTAAAGGACAGTGAGATAAATTGCCTGTAAACAGATTCCATAAACCAACCACTTCTTCTGTTGAATGAATATTCGCGTGCCTGATATCCATCATTTGAAACAAGCTTTCAATTGATTGGGCATCAATAGAATGGTATGAATCCGACAATATGAGTGAATAACTTCTTAATTGTTTTACAAAAGCATCTATTTCATCATGATTGTCCAATTTTCTGTGATGGATGTTTTTGTCAAAATTTTGTACAGCTCTATGCAAGACAATTTTAGCCAGTGCACCTTCTATCCATTCAAGATTATTCAATAATTCTGATATTTTTAAAGGAACCCAAAATCCAACACCATATTTGTCAATGTTATGACGATGCTTTGCAATAGATTTTATCAGATGAAAAATATCATTATCAGTATTTTTCATTTCAATGGATTGATCTATGATAATGGGTGCAGCATGGTTAATCTTTTTTTCAAGGGAATGGAGCGACACAGGTAAGGTTTTAAAAGCTGACCATAAAAACAGTCCAGTAATCAACATCAAAGTGATACTTGAGAAAACCGCAGTCAGTTTCAATCTGTTTTCTCTACGTTTAGATTTACCAGTGATTCTGACAATACCTCTTTCTGTAATGATTTTATGATAAAAATTTTTCACAAAACAGGACTTGTTTGAAAAAAATGATGAAAGTTTTTTTTTGATGACAGAAGTATTTTCAGTTCCTTTGACAATAGCAGAATATATGGCTCGTCCTTCCTGAATACTACTGCTAAAATAACAGCCTCTCCACAAAAGCGGCATATTATATCTGTCTTTTCGGAAAATAGTTTCAAGATAGCAGTGTAAGGTCTTTTGGAGATGTTTAAATTCACCGGAAAATCCAAGTAACTGATCAGTGATGGCATTTTCTGGTAAGGTTTTTAGTCGTCTGAGAATCCATAAATACAGTCTTTCAAATAAGTGATTAAAATTCGCTTTAAATTCATCAGCATCAAAGCTTACAGGTTTAATAGACTGCTGGTTCCATCCACAAATTTGGCTTCTTTCTGTATCCGAGAGCTCCATGCACAAATCCGAGAATCCAACAACCAGATCCATTTTTGAAATCATAATATAAACTGGGAATTCTACCCCTAATACATCAGTCAGCTCAATCAATTTATTTCTGATATGTGTTGCTTTTTTCTTTATGGTTTCAGGGCTGTCTTCAAGAAGAGATGTCGCTGGAATAGTTACAACAACTGTGTTGATAGGACAACGTGATCTGTATCGTGACAAAAGTTTTAGAAATGTTCTCCATTCTTTCTTATCCGGCGCAGCATCAACAGGCATTGTAAAGCGGCCAGCAGTGTCTATAAACACCGCCTCATTTGTAAACAACCAGTCACAATTGACAGTTCCGCCAGAACCTGAAAGTCCTTCTGTTCCTAAAGGAAAATCAAGTTCTGAATGTCTTATGGATGTAGTTTTGCCTGATTGAGGTTCTCCAATCAGTAATGTCCAGGGAAGTTCATATATATTTATATTCGCATCTTTCAGAGTATGTATTGCTTGTTTCCATTTGTTCTGAATATCTTTCACTGCAAATTTGATCTGTTTACGCTCACAATTGTCATTACTGTGATGACTTTCAATAGCAGTAGTCATTTGCTGTGATTTAATTTTTGAGCTAAAGTACTTCAAAATTTGAATCAGAATAAAAACAATGATCATTCCAAGCAGTATGACTGCAACATATTTCCGATCAAGCCTGAGCCACATGGCATTAACAATAAGAAATGAGGAAATACACATGATTAACAAGGCAAGATCCTTAAAAGGACTGTCTTTAAAAAATTTTGATAGTAATTTTGCAAATGTTCTAATCATTTAACACCCCCTTTCCATTAATTGCTCTGATATTTCAGTAATGACTTTCACAGCATCTTCCCATATCCAGATACTGCATGTGATATAGATAAGAGAAAAAGCAGCAATCATAATGAAAAATAACCAAAAGCCCATAATGGGAGAACGAATTTTTTCTTTTTTGGTAATCATTTTTTCGGCATCCGGGGTAATCATTCTTTCATTTTCAGAAATGCGCTCTGGAATCATATGATAAAGCCTTTGTTTTAAGGCACAAATGTCAAGGCCAGCGTCACTGTGATTGGGTCCTAAAAAATTCAGACAAAGAAAAAAAAATTCTGCCAGTTCAGGATCTCTGAGACCTTCATCCATTAAAAGTTCAAAAAATCTGTCTCCGCCAATGCATGTATCAAAAAATGCCATTTCAAATAAATTATCGCGCCATTTTGATGCACCTTCCCAATCAGAAAAGGTGAGTACATGATCAATTAAAGTGACAAGAATATATTTGACTGTCGTAACCTTTTCATACATTCCAGAAATTGATTCTAAGCGCATTTCAACATTGTTGATAAGATCAAATAATTCTTTTCTGATTGTTTCATAGTGAATAGGTACATTATTTTCAAACTGCGGTATGAGTTTCAGAAGATATTGAAGTAAACCTTCTGATGTCTGGACGATTAGATTATGCCTCATATTCACCCCCTTTTCTTTTGATATGTGCAAAAAATTTGATTTGCATCATCGCATTATCAGAAAGCCCATAAATACCAAGTTCGTACTCAGTAATTAACGTTTGCCATAATTCCGAATCCTGGATTATATTGAGCCGATAGTAATGAAGACCATTTCGGTCCTGCATTCCTTGAGGCGGACGTCTGACTCTTTCCCATACAAATCCCGCTTTTCTGTACTTAACCAGTTCAGGAAGTTTGCTTTTAGGTCCGATTTTGATTTTATTAATATTGAAAATTTTATCCATTTCATCATCTGATTTCTCAGAATCAATACACAGGTAAAAAACAGCATCCTGTGAAAATAATGATGGATCAATCATGCATGACATAATATCTTCATCTTTTACAAAATCTACACTGATATATTCAGAAATGAATCCACTTCTGAGAAGTTCAGATAACTGGCTGATAAGATTTTTAAATATCATGGATAAATTGCCATGATCATAAGGCGGTATACTGACTGATATCTGGGGGAATATGGAAGATAAATTTCCTGTCAAGCGTAACAACTCAATATATAACTGCTGGGGATGACTGTTTTTCGTGGTAATCAAAAAATCCAGTACCCACACAGTATTGAGTATCGCAGCGGACATCAGGTGGTCATTCAACACAAAAAAAGGATCTGCTGTCAGCATGCTTTTCTTTTCCATCAGTTGATTTTTCAAATTTTGTGAATGTTTATGCAAGTGATTAATCAATTTATGAAACCTGTTTTTTAGAGATAGTGAGGCTCTGACATTGAGTAATGGTGGAATGAAATCAGGATCAAGTACAGGAATTTCAGAATGAGGAGATATAATCATCTGTGCAATTTTGATGGATTCGTAATTATCAGGTGAAGGTTTATCAAAAAAAATCATCACATTCCAGAGCATGATATCCAGACGTTTTTCATTCTTTCCGGTATTGCTGTCAATTTTGATGATTTCTTTAGGCGTAAACACCATTTCCTTTTTGGGTTGGTCATATTCCGGGACCTGGATACATTGCTGATCCGGATGAATTCGTTTGATACAAACAAAGACAGAAATTTTAGTGACATCCTCATTTAACAAATGCTTAAATGATTTGTCTTTAATTTCTGCGTTCTGATGGCCAAGTATCCATGTTCCATTCTGAAATATAATGGATAAGTGGTTTATTCGTAAAATGTTTTCAGACAAAGCATTTTCATCAATTTCTAAACGAACGACGCCATAATGATTGGGAAATATTGTTGCTTTTTTGGAGTCCTTTTGTATGGTAACCAGGGCATCATGCTGAAATGAATGCTGGCTCAAAAGTGCTCCCTCAATGGGCCAAAATGGGGCTTGTTGATATTTCATATCTGTTTAACTCCTTTTTTGAGGAAGGATTTCTATTTGTTCGATATTTTCTTTTTTGGCATTTATATAGTAGTAATATTTCCAGTATGATGGGTATATAATTATCTGTTGGGATTTTCTTGAATATTGACTGTCATAATCTGCATAAATAATTGCTTTGTTGACATCATTATTGAGGATTACATATTTTCTTTTTTTATATTCACCACTTTTCAGTGCTAAATGAATGATTTCTTTATCAGAAACCAGTGTTTTTCGTTTTTCACTGACAAACCAGTCTTCAGGACCAATTTTTAATATTTCTTGCCCCATAGCATCATTGACGAGAATGATATCAACCGGTAACAGTATGCCATCATTGATTTTCTTCTCAGAAAAAAAATAAAAACATAATACCTGTTTGAATCCCAATAAATGAGAGCATCCCTGTATGAATGCACATAAAACAAGTATTAAACAAAAATAGAGTTGCTTCCTATATTTCATATAACCTCCTTAAATATTGGAATTATTAATTGAATTGCTAATTTTATTTCTAATAATGACTTCAATGTTGGTTTCATCGTTTAATTGTTTAAGAAAGGAATCTATTGTTTCAATGGCTTTGACTACTTTTCGACCGGGTCTATGATGAATCATACGACTGATTATATTTGAAATGTTTCCAATGATTGTTTTTTGAACATCATAAGCAGTAGTTTCATAAATTTTTAGAATGGAAATAAATGTTTCCTCAATACTTGCATAATCGGTTGAAGAAAAAGGAGAAAATTGTCGCTCCATATAATCAGGGTGAACTGTATCCTGTATAAATCCAGAAAGAATCTGCCTTAATCTATCTAAATAATATTTTTCAAGCTGTTCTGGTTCTAAATCTCTTCCTGTACGAATCATTATTTTATAATCCATTAAAAACGCTTTATCGTTTTTCAAACATTCTGAGATCGGTGATGGTTCATTCATAACAATTTTCAGGATATCAATAATTTCTATGGGGTCAGAATTGTTTTCTGAAACACGTTGTAAAATGCACCAGATTTTCGGTGAAGTTATAAAATCAAACGATTTACAATTGTATACAGGGTCAGTGCGAATGACACGTAACCATTCGGGCAGGCTTTGATTTTGATTGTTGCCTGATATCTCAGTCAGACATTGATAGGATTGATAGGTTTTTTCAAATTTTTGAATAATAAGAGACTCAACCAAAGAATTCAGATTGCAGAAATTAAGTATGTTTCTTTTTTGAAGGGTTTTATTCCATGCTTCTGTCAGTTGTTCTGAAAAATTGTATGTTAAGACAGGATTTTTGAAAAAGGTTTCATATGAATTGTCAACATTGCTAATTTCTTTAAAAGTTTTCGATACTTTTATGATTGTAGAACCAGTCAGTAGAACCTGATTTTCTTTAATTTCATAATATTTTCCAGGATCAAGCTTGATGCCATCCAGCCAGATACCCCATTCACTATTTAAGTCAACAATATACCAACTGTATTTTATGCTTGAAAAAATAACTTTTGCATGTTGTTTGGACATTTTTTTGTCAAAAGGATAACACAATTCCGAAATATCTGATCGTCCCAACAACTGTTCTGGCCTGTTTTCATAGAGAAAATAGGTCAGACCATCCATTGGACCATTATCAATGACAATTAGCGATAAATTGCTGTTCATTTCAAACTCCCATCATGGCTTGAATTTTATTGATGAGTTTTCTGGCTTCCAGGTAATGAACAGAATTTTTTGGAATGGATTTTAAGTCATTGATTTTTTCACTGGAAATCTTCCATTTGTTCTGCTTAGTTAATTGAGTGGTTTCATCAATGATCGCATTGTAATAGGCATCAAGAAAATGATTATTATCATTTTTTTTGTAAAGTACCAGGGTTGGAGAAGTCTCATCATCAGTCTTTGTTAAATCTTCATCAATAAAGTTATCGACTATAAATGGACTCTTAGAATCCATTTCGAATGAGGATACTTTTTTTTCGGAGTTATATGGTGGATGGATTGTTTTTTCTATTTGAGAATACTCAAGGTTAAGCCATTTTTTTTTTGCGGTTTGATAAATATCTGGCAAAAAATACAATAATGCTAAAACCAGACATGATATCCACAGAACTTCAAGGCTATTGACGAGAGCAGATGCAATATCATTTTTTTTTGATTTTTCATGAAATTTCGGAAATTCATCTTCAATACCATAAATAGGAATGTTGTTTTTATGAATATCTCTCGTTCTTTTTCCTGGATTGATGATTGTAGATCCTTCATCACCAGTTCTTTTGTTTTGTTTGATGATTGGATTGAGTATTGGATCTTCATCAATACCACTTCTTTTAATTGGATTAATAATTGTTCTGTCATCATCATATAAAGACATATTGACTCCTTTCTTTTGAATTGTTTTGTAATTTTTAATAAAATTTCTTTTTCATAAAAAACAAAAGCATTTTAATGTCCAATTGGTGATTTTTTTATAAGTAAATAAATTTTAAATGTTTTTTTGATTTGTAATAAAACTGTATGATTAAAAAGGGGAATAATGTCTGGTATTCAGACAAAAAATTAAGTAGAATTATTGGGATAAGGAGAAAGAGTAAATGATCATAAGCTTTCGGGTATAAAAAAGTGCGACCAACTAAAAATGTTCGCCCGCCTGGAGTTGAAACTCCAGGCTATTCCTGTGTCGTCCCTATAGGGACTTGAACTGCTTTAAGGAAGACTCTGAAAATAATATATACCTGAAAATTTATAATCGCTTTTCATATGATCATGGTTCAAAAAGGATGAGCGTATTTGCAGCTATTTAGGTTGCACTCAAAGGATTATTCATCTGGTAATACAGATAAATTATTTTTGATGATCACTTCCTCCCAATTCCGAAAATTTTTGGGTGGATCATAGGTATTTTTCTGTTGAGAATAAACGCCTTTAACGCCAGTCATCATCAGTCATCATCATCATGGAGTTTGTTGCAGCAGCTTTTACACCATCATCTGTTGAACGATAGCCAAGGTAAAAATCATTTCCAGGCCATGAAACATGATCCCATGCGACAAAACTAAACAGCTCACAATCTTTAAAACAATCATTGCTTTCTTCAAATTGTTGCGGTTCAGACAATTGTGCCTTATGTTCATTTCCTTTTGTCAGGGGGCGTACAAAAATCAAAATTCCATTAATTTCGAATCTTTCATTATAACATTCACGATATGGATCAAAATAAACCGCCTTAATATTTGAAAAACGACTGCCATTTTTTTTCAGGAAATAAATCAATGCATTTTTTAAGTGTGTACCCATTTGCCCTCTGAATTTCCCGGCAAATTGACCACATCCCATTCCTGGAATAGTAATAAAGGATTTTTTATTATTTGATTGTGCGACACTGTCTGCATGAATAAAACCAGGCAACAGTCTTTTTTCATACAATTCATAATATGATTCAGTCTTGATTTGGTTATTATCGGTAACTTCATCCCAATCGGCCGGAACCTGTCTGTTTCCATTGCGCAGTAATGCACCAGGAATAAACAGTAAAGTCGCTTTTATAGGTTCTGGATAAACAAGAGGACTATAATGCAATCCATTATCAAATACAGAAACAGGAACAGCAATACCAATATCTCCCAATAGCGACAATTCAATTTGATTCCAGTCTGTCCCATCACCAACGACCTCACTTTCTGCGAATATTTGAGGTTTTTTGGTATTGACAAGGTGTTCAATAAATTCAATAGGAGTTAATTGCGAAGAATTTGTTTCTGTCAACAGGTTTTCCAGAAATTTTCCAGGTTGAACCTTTGATTTTTGAATGTAATTTAAATATTTTTCTGCATTTTGAAATGCAGTTTTATGCATCAGTATTTTATATGGCACCATTTTTTTTGTACTCCTTTTTGAAATTTTTTTTATATTTTAGCTGGTCTTACATTCATCATTACAGGTTTATTGATCAATGATGAACCAGTTTTAAATAACACATATGCTGCTGTAAATGCAATGGCATCATTTCCAATTCCAACTATTGTGCAATCGTCTAAGACTGCGAGTACAACAATTGATCCTGCTGCTACAAAACAAAGACCTCCCCAAAAATATTTTTCAAAGGAAGGGTTCCATTCAACTTCAGGTAAATTTGGCTTTTGTAGAGTAGTTGTAATCTCAATTTCTACACCAAAATCCTGCACTGAAAATAGATATCCATTTATTTCGCCCTTAAATGATCTTCTGGTCAGACTCACTTTATAAGTCGGTAAAGGCTTATATACCACTGTTGCCTTAAGTTCAGGAATGTTTGGATTTTTACAGTATGAAAACAAATTGATATTACACTCGAAAAAAATTGTTTTTGAATTTTTGTTAAAACCAATTTTATAACCAATTAAATTTTCAAACGTGTTCTTCATTTTTTGCGTTTCCTGGATTTCAAACCCATTTTTTGAAATGGTCATAAAATCATACGTTCCTTTTTTTTTGATATGTATACTCCCAGTAAACTTGATTGTTGCAATATAATTGGGAGTAACTGTCCTTGCAATACTGTTTTGAGTAAAATCAAATTTCATTCCAATTCCATGAATTTTTTTGGCTTTAGCATTACCTGATGAATTATCAAAAAAATCAATGTTATATTTGAAATTATCATCTGTCAATGCATTATGTTTTTCAGGGATATAAATTGGTTGTCCAACGAAAATTAAATTTGGATTGGTCAGTTTATATTTTGTTTTTGAAACGATTTCCGGGCGATTGTTATATTGAAAAATATTTTTCCAATGCTCGGAATCTCCTAAAAAATGTTTTGAGATTTTTCTCAAACTATCATTTGTTTTGACAATATATCTGATATCAGACACTTTACGCCTCCTATACTTTAGTTATAAAAAATATTTTCTTTTAGAGGGTCAATAAAATAAAAATATTTAGGCATCCTTCATATTTGTTGAAAAGTAGTTAACACTTTTCCGAAATTGTGATTGATTCTCTTATGTAGAGACGCATGGCAATGCGTCTCCGGGCGAAGAAAGGTTTTTCATTCCTTTGAAATTAATAACAAAAAATGTTTGCCCTTTCTCTGCTCAGAGACGCATTGCCATGCGTCTCTACATAAGACTAATTGTACCCCAAAAAATGTTAACTGAAATATGAAGGATGCCAATATTTATTTATTAGCTCGTTCCAAACGCAAAGCGTAAGAACGAGCTTGAAATTTGACTTTGATTTTTTGTATAAGCTTCAGTAGATGGATTTCATTTTAATTAACTTTCAATGTAAGTTTAGTACTTGGGGAAGTTAAACTTATTGCATCATAGAAACTTTTTGTATTTGCATTGATGATACCAATACAACCAAGTGTTCCTGGTTTTCCTCCATCAGGATGAATTCCAAGCCTCCCATTTTTTTTTCCTCTATTCGTTTCAAATTTTGGATATATTGGAACAAAAAATCCCCACCCTGTTTTATCTTGGAATGAAGGCTTAATTTTGTTTGTATAAGCAGTAAGTTCGCGCCGGGCTATTTTATACAAACCGCTAGGTAAAGGACCAGGTGGAAAACCACCGCTTTTTGCATTCCAAGTCATACCTTTCATAGGCCACATAAGTTTTTTTTTGTTTTTGTCAAAAATTAAATCTGCCATGAAATACTCCTTTTTTTAGTGATTATTAAAAAAAACGTAAATAAAATATAACTATTATAAAATATTTAATTTTAGATTCTAACACTCAGCGTTTTACAAAAGTGCATTTCGCTGACCAACCAGGTAGTATAACCCAGTTTCATACTGCTTTTATTTCCAAAACACATTTGCGAAATGTCTCCCGTAGAAATGAGCAAAGTAACGTCAAATACAATCAGTTCTCCGAGATAATATTGAGCTATATTTTTTAGCTTTGTAAACGATTGTCCTGAGGGCAAAAATTTACAATAATTGTCAAAAGAAAGCGGGCCAATGACGATTTCAATTTTATTTTGCCTTGAAAAGGCTTTGTCCCCTAATACTGAATCATGTCCCAGTTTGTTATTTTTTGCAAAAGGATAACCTAATGACGTTAGCTGATCTTCTGAAAGATTTACCCAGTTTCCACAAAATTGCTTAATTGAGACTTTAATATTGAAAAAGTTCGATAATAGCTGCTCCAAATTAAAAATATTTTTTGAAGGTTGTGCAAAGATGGATGCATAAGCAAGAACCAGGCGCTTATCAATATGGGTTAAATGTTGTAAATTCACTGGATCAATGCCGGCAATGGAAAAAAGATATCTGGCAAGATTTGTTTTTACTGGTGATTCTGATGATAAAAAAGGTCTAAATATTTTTGCGGCTTTATATAGTAATGAAAGAATGCGATGATTAAAAATATCTAAAAAATCTCTGAAGGCAGTATCATTCTTTTTGACTCTATCCAAAATCAATTCAGTGTATGGTAAAGGCAATGGGCCTGTTGCGCCTGCAAGTCCCATGAAATTGACAGACATTTGATACCGGGCTGAGGCATTATCTACTTTTCTTATAATTTCATGGATGTCTGTTGCAGGAAAATCGAGTCTTATTGCTGATTTAATTTGAATGGCTTCTTTCTCAGGTTCAGGTGTTGTTCCTAAAGAATGTCGATTCTTATGCATATGTTCCAGAAGATAAACTGCACGATAAAAATCAAAGGTGTGTCCCTTTGTCAGCAGTTTGTTTTCTAAAGGATTGATTGATTTCCAATCATTGGTGCCCATTGTTTCCATATCCTTTTTTCATGTTGTTTTTTTATGGTTAATTGAGAGAAAGAATTGATTGATATAAACATTGAAAAAAAATGATTTAAAACAGCAGCCAATAAAAAGGGACTGCTGCCTGATTCTGATGTAAACTCAAGATTAACTTCAATACCTGTACAGATATCTCTCCACTCCTCAAAATTGATCAATCGTTGCACACGCCTGGTTGATAAAGCGTTTATAGATTTGATAAGCTGCCCTGTATCAGTTCGATCAGAAATTTGGTATAAAGACAGCATTTCTTTGATTGATTGCAGACCATACTGATGGTTACTGAGTGAAAGGTAATTCATTGAAAGATGCGAAATCAGTCGCCATAAAACAGAACCTTCCCTGAATGGATCAATTTGTGGACTGGGTTTGCATAGGGTATATATTTGGGCAAAAGGAGATTTTGTTTCGATATACAATCTGGTGTGAACAGGCATTTTTTCAGCAAGATGCCTGTTGGTACACAGAGTATTCGCATATAACGTATGATTTGTAGATTGTTCAGGCTGAAAATCCAAATCAACAATGGATATATATACATCAGTTCCTTTCAAATCCTTTTGATGGCACAGATCTCTTCTGATATGAAAAAACTGTTTTTGCTCGCATTGATCACTATGGTTTAAAGAAAAATATGGATTGATTTCCTGATATTTTTTTTCTTCTTTTAAAGAAGCAACAACAGATTGAATGGAATGTATTTCGTAAATATTTTCGTTTCGAATATCAGGAATCAACAGATATTCACTCTGTCTTTCATCCATCAGAACAGGTTCTGTTCTTTTTTCAAAAAGGTTAATGACAGGTGTACAGCCTGTTTGAAATGTATTCTTATCAATAGACAGGTATTTATCAGGTTTCCGATCCAGAACAATCAATAGATCAAAATACGAATGTGATGTCATCATTGTTAATTCACTGAGGTCGATATCAAAAAAAAGGAATTTCTCATAAAATACAAAATATTCCATCAGTAATCGAAAGCCGGCCTGTACAGATGGTGGAAAAGGCAACATATTTTCATCTTTTTGAAACCCCACAGGTTTAATGGAAGAGGGTGATAGAAAAAATGGCGATGTCTCATTTTCATGAACAATGGCAATATGACTGACATGACCAAACAATAATTCATATATGGAATTACTGATGGAATAGTCTCCATTAATAAAAAAACGAATACTATCCATATTGTAGTTATGAAGCGGTGCAGCAATTGAATTAATTCTGATATTGATGACATAAGCATCATTGGAACATTTGTTATATAGTTGATAATGATCTGCAGACTTTACATCAGCGAAACTGACCTCAATTGGCCAGAGTTCAACAGGAAAACAGGTTCTGAATTTACATTTGTGGCCTTCATTTGTTTTTGCAAAAAGGTGCGTATGTTTTTCAATTTTGCAGCACAGATTGTCTTTGAGTTGATTGGGATCAATTTCAAATTTAGCAATACTCATTGAAGGAACTGGCTCCAAAAAATGCGGATAAAGCATACTGAGTAAAGAGTTGGTTATTAATGGGAAATCGTTATCAATCTTTAGTTGTACCCTTGCCAAAAGCAGGGCAACTGCCTCAATCAGTCTTTCCACATGAGGGTCTTTACAATCAGTATTTCCCATTTCAAGAAACGACGCAATTTTGGGGTATTTATTGGCAAACAAACGTCCCATTTTTCTTAAATAAGTCAGCTCTCTTTGATAGTAATCAATGATTGACCTATAAATTCTATTCATTACGCATGACCTCCACTTTTCTGTCATCATCCGGGATGATGGTCATAAATTTGACATTCTCTCTGATTGTTTCTAATATGAATATACCTGTGATAGTAATTCGAAATTGTTTTTTTATCCTATCCTGAAGGAAGACATCTACATGTATATTTTTCAACCGGGGCTCGAAAACTGTTATTTTGTCGCAAAGCATTGTTGAAAATAATTTTTTCTCCTGAGGGTCAAAAAGATTCATGGAAAAAAAATCACAAATGCCATAATCCAGAACAGTGATGTTGTTTGGATCATAACTGTCCGGAAGGAAAGAATTTGTTGTATATAAAAACCATTCAATATTGACACGAATAGATTCAAGTACATTTTCTTTACTTGCTGTTTCTCTAATAAAGGGATTTTCTAAATTATCATGATCAATCAGGCGATCAATCAATGTCCCTTTGAATTGATTATTGTGTTTACTTTTAGTGCTCATTTTTTCTCCTCAAAATTAAGATTAGCAAACCAATGACCAATTTGAAAAAATAAACATTGGATAACATTTTAGATGGTTAGAATAAATTTGAATTTTTTAATGAAATAATTAATGATTGATTTTCGGACATTTTAGTTTTAGTTATATTTTCAATTCTTTCTTTTTATTGAGTCTCAAATCTAATGATTTGGATTCCAGGATGCGAATTGTAAAATATAAATATCTGACCAGACATCTACCGACATCCACCAAAGAAGGAGCAATAAGCAAGCGAACACGTAAAAGGTTATATTTTTTGAAAATTACTCAAGTGAAAGGTAACAGAGGCTGTGTATGCACACTGCCGGTTTTATCCTGGTTTTATCCAATTTAAAAGTTACTGACACCTGTAATTTAAACATAAATTAATAAATTAATTAGAAAAAATATAAATAATATGTAGAGTATATCATCACTCGAAGAAAAATATTTGTTAGAGTATTTGTATCTTTACATCGGGAACATATAAATAACAGAAGAAAGTGGATGGCATAAACACCACATAATCTGGAGAACGGATGGCGGACGAGACACAAATGAAAATCTAATACTTTTCCATCCAAATTGTCATAGGCAAGTCCATAGTCCAAAAATGGAAGGTTGGAAAGCTGGTCTTGAAAAAGGGCCTTAGAAATGCTTGAGCCGTATGTGGGGAAACTCACATGTACGGTTCATAGGGGAGCGTATATAGACTGGTAACAGTTTTGTGGGCTGGTAACAGCCCCCGCTTACCTGACATACTCCCAATTTTGTAGGTTCATATTGTGCAACAAAATCTAAATTGTGTTAAAAGTTCGATTTTGAAATCCAATGACAGCGGTTATTGAACTGAAATTCAACAAAACACAAAGTAAGGAGTAGAATTCACCGAAATCGGCATCTGAGCGAAACATGATGAACAAGTATCCTTTGATATATTTATGATTTCAATCAATAATGAAAATGACGTACCAACCCTTGTTAATGAAATTCCAGATCAAACAATTGATGAGGATCTACTAGAATTTAACTTTACATTCAGCAAAGATACGTTCAATGATGTTGATACGAATGATATGCTTTCATACACAGCTGAACTGGGGAAAATGGAAATGAACTCCCTTCATGGTTAACGTTTATATCAGCCGAAAGAAACTTCAATGGAACACCAGGCAATGAGGATGTTGGCACAATTACGATCAAAGTCACCGCAATTGATGGGGCATCAACCACTGT
>Ga0272440_1000383_pt1 | contig 37677 bp, 33 predicted proteins | sample SSMMMBAug17_FD_192440 | JGI IMG/M metagenome (GOLD analysis project Ga0272440, IMG submission 192440) | Marine sediment archaeal communities from Little Sippewissett salt marsh, Falmouth, MA, United States - SSM-MMB-Aug17 | ecosystem: Environmental > Aquatic > Marine > Wetlands > Sediment ...
TAAGCCAAATTTTGATGCTTGAATCAAAATAAAAATTTCAGTTCAATAGTATGTTTTATTTTGAAAGCCTGGAAATGGGCGTATGTAAAAGTTTGGGGAAAATTATACATGATTAATGATAATTGTTTTGGAGAAAACCATGTCCACCAGAACCTGCGTATCCCCCAAAGGTAAATTTATTTATGGGATACATCAACCATCATATGATGTACAAAATTTAAGACAAAATGATTTCATCCAATCATTGGGAATCTATTCTGATGGGCATCCTCATATCAATCAAGACAATTTTCCATCAGAAGATATTCATATCGAAGAAGCAGATATTATCTATGAAATCCCCAATGCTTTTCCATTTAAAGGGACAACTTATATAAAAAAACGATGGGCTGATGAAAAAAAAGGGAAGGAAACAAATTTTTCTTTGTCACCAAAGCCTTCCTTCTCATGGTCGGAAACCCTTTCACTATGGGCCGACAATCCTGATGAAATAGCTGAGGAGAAAGCCAATTCACTTCTGTCACAATTACCTGAAGCCATCCAGCTAACGATTGCATTATTGTCTGATGACCCACAAGATTTGGTCTCATTGGCAAAGCATGTATGTACGTTCTCCTTTGACAATCAAAACCAACCAACTGGCTTAAAATATAATGCATCAATTGGTCGCCCCATTATTCATAAGCCAATTATTTTTGAAACACTTGCCAATAATCCAAATCTTCCAGATAATTACAAAAGAGCTATGGTCCTTCGGCCGGGTATTCAGGGCAAAAGTCCCATTGTGGGAGATTATTCTCACAAAGAAAGCCATATTTATGAATATCTGCGCGCAAACAGCTATATCCCTTGGGGACATTATGCCGCCAATATGGCAGATAATGCCATTCGATACAATATTGATAGCCTGACAATGGATGATATTACTGGTATGCGGCATTTATACTATCAGCGAACATTTGTTCATCTGGCACAACAATTAAATATTCCGATTAATGCCCATAGAAACATCATTCCACCAGATGACCTGGAAATACTTCGTCAGACAATTCTGATGCATTTAAAGCAATCGCACGATCCCCTTACTTTTGATAGCAATCTTTGGGGATGGAACTTTGGTGCAGGTTATGCGCCCAATAATTATCGACTCCATGCATCACATCAACAAATTCATCAACAATATGCCATGATCCCTGCACAGATACCAACGAATGAAAAGGATTCCCCCCTCAAAAGCTATGCATGCGGTGATCTTGTTGCAGATTTTATTTTAGCGTATGAACAAAATTATGGATGTTCTTTTTTTGATACCTATGTTCAGGCAATTAAAAACAACCGACGAATGGACAATCCAGATAAAGGCCCACAGGAATTGATTATTTATTCGGATGAACATATTATGATATATGTTCCCAAAGCTCAGACATCCCAATGGGAAATACAGATCATGCCGACAACTGCTGTAGGAAATATTCTCATGGCAGATCGTAAATTGCGGGACGCCTTGGATCGTAGCATTTTTATTTCCGCAAAAATTTTATCATCACTCAATGCACAATTGGTCACCCATATCGAATATGCCAGTCGTTTTGGAGCAGTAACAACAGATCAACGATTGATTATTGCATTTTTACCCAGAATGCCTGAATCCCCCGGTGCATTTAGTGAATCCCAATTGCGTTGGATTAATGGCCATTATCCAGAAGACTTTGCTGCAGCGTGTCGTTTGAAGCTGCCTGATATTTTAGAGAGGAGTTTTTCGTGAATAAAATTTATTTTTCAATTGTTCAGTACATTTCCTGTTTTTTCTGTATTGTTTTTGTGGTGAATAGTGCCATTGCTCAGAATGAATCACCCATGCGTGTGCATATTCAATCTTTTGATATCCAGGGAAACACAGTGATTTCAACTCATAGCCTTGAGAAAGTACTTGATGATTTTTTGGCCAGACATTTTCCGGATGCCATGCTCAATTTTGAAGACATGAAACTATTAACCGATCGCATTACCCTGACATACAAAGAGCAAGGGTATTTTTTAGCGCGATGCTATATTCCCAAACAAGATATCAAAAATGGTGTACTGAAACTAATGGTGGCAGAGGGCATATTGGATAAAATTCAGATCACAGGCAATACTTATTATGCGGATAATTTGCTGAGAGGTTATTTTGAAGTTGATCCTCTCAACTATGTAATTAATGAACGTCATCTTGAAAAAGGATTGCTTTTGGTCAATGACCTTCCTGAAAATGAAACAGAATTGCTGTTAACAAAAGGTGAAAAACAAGGGTCAGTTGACATTGTTCTCAAAAATAATGACAGGCGAGCGCATCAATTTCGGTTATCCTATAACAACTATGGCTCTGAAAATATTAGTAAAAATCGGTACAGCCTATCAGGCCAAATAACTGATCCCTTTGCAGGGACAACACTATTTCTTCAAGGTATATCCGGAGATAATCCTTCAGATATATTTATAGGATATGCCAATTTGGATATCCCCATCAATTATTATGGCACATATGTCTCATTTTCGTTTATCAAAAGCAGCTCGCAACTGGGGCAGGAAATGGCTGTATTGGCAATTGAAGGTCAAACAGAAAGGTATGGTGCGGATATCAGACATCCAATTGTATTAAAACGTCATATGCGAATGAACACGCATTTGGGCTTTTTTCATACCTATAGTGAAACAACTGCCTGGAAATCGATTTCAGTTGGTACCTATCAGTTAAATTCAATCAAAGCAGGAATTGACTTTGATATGGTGGATCATTTTTTTGGTAAAACGCGTGGAGAATTGACCTATCAGATCAGTTTTGTGGACAAAGGTCCCAATATAGAAAAAACAAATAAAGCGCTTCAAAAGATATCATTGTCTGGATCACGTGTTCAACAAATTGAACGATACAGTCAATTTGTTTTTCGAATAAATGGCCAATGCTCATCAGATGACCTGATACCATTGGATCAAATGGCAATTGGTGGATATGAGGCGGTACGAGGACATCAACCCTCTGCATATTTGGGAGACTTGGGATTCAATCTTTCTATGGAATGGATGGTTTCGCCTGCTTCAGAAAAACAGTTTTTTGGACAAGCCCTGTCAAAATTGGTTCAGGGAGGTTTTTTTGTTGATCATGGATGGATTCGTCTGAACAATGATCCAAAAATTAGCCCGCAAAATAAATCTTTGACCGGATATGGCCTGGGATTACGCTTTTTTTATGATCATTATTTATCATGTTACACAGATCTTGCTTTTCCAGTCAGCCCGGATGATGATGAAAATAATGTCATGTTGTACTTTTCTGTTCAGGGAACATATTAGTACATAAAACAGATTTCCTACGAAGCCTTAAGAAAAATAATAATTAATATCATGCCAATTCTACAAAACCGAAAAGGAAAGCAATTTCCACTACCCATATTTTTACCTGTGTATCATCCAGTTGAATCTCCTTTTCCAGTGGAATTGTGGGTCAATGAATTTGATGTGAAGGGCTGTATCGTAAATGCATTCTTTTTATATAAAAAAAGAGCCACCAGAAATATACTGGAAAATGAACAGTCTCTTCATCAATACGTTGGTTCTCCTGATCTTGTTATGACAGACTCTGGTGCATTTCAGGGGTTTCAAGGCAGTCTTTACTTGAAGAATAAAACCATTGTAAAATTTCAGGAAAGTATTGGCTCGGATATTGTTTCACCTCTGGATCTGGTCTGTGGTCCTGGTGAATCCAGAAAGATTGCAAAAAAAAAATGGGACAGAACGTTAATTCGCATTAAAGAAGCCTTCACATTGCTTGAAAATTCAACATTGGCTGGCGTTCAGCAAGGTGGAAAATATCACGACTTAAGACAGAAAAGTACTGAAGAACTGATGCAATTGAGTGTTCGTTATCTTGCTTTGGGAAGTTTGGTTCCTTTTTTCAATCGCAACCACAATCTTGCATTTGTGGGTAAAGTTATCAAAGATGCTCGGCGCATGTGTGCTGATGATATTCCCATACATGTATATGGTGCAGGTGACCCTGTTGAACTCCCATTTATGGTTGCTCTGGGCGCCAATATTTTTGATTCTTCATCATATGCACATTATGCGCGTCAAGGTTGGTACATGACACCCTATGGTGCAACAAAAGATATGGGAAAAATCATTTCAGGAGAATTCAAATGCCAGTGCCAGTATTGCAAATATTTTGATGACATCTCATTCATTCTTCATGATATTTACCGATTGACCTGCCATAACCTGTGGACAATTCTTCAAACCATCAAGGATATCCATAAATATCTTGAAAACAATACGTTGGATAAATGGCTCAATCATATTCTGACACAACATGAATATTGGTTCCCTGATAGTGCATTAACAAAATCATGGCAATCACTGGTGTCAAAATGAATATGCTTCCTAAAGAACTGGTGGATCAAGAAGTACAATCTATATGTAATCGCTACAAAATTGGGCATGAATTAGTAAAAAAACATATCTATGAAATCATTCAACACCATCCCAAATTGATCCAGAAAATACAAGAAAACAAAAGTGAACATATCTCACGATTAAAAGTGTATAAACGTTTTATCAAGGATGTAAAAAAGACAATATATTATCAATTACGCCAATATCACAATTCGGCAAATGAAGGCACGCTGAAACAACAACTAGCTGATGTTAAAGTAAATAGCGATGTGACAGAAAGGTTTGACAAGATTTTAATGGATCTGTTAGCAAGTCATGTTTCATCAAAAGAGCGTCTGCCATATTATGAAGCATTTTACAGGCAATTATTTTATCATATAGATTCCCCACAGACAATTATTGATATTGGTTGTGGAATGCATCCATTGTCTTATCCTTTCAAAAAAAATGTATCCTTAAAAACCTATCTTGCCATTGATAAGGATTCATCAGTAATTGATATTTTACACCTATTTGCACCCCATATATTACCAATTCAGTTAAAGCCGGTATGTATTGCGATTCAGGATATTGATTGGTCTGACTATCTGGATCAAGGCATGCCATTTGATTTGGCGATAATGCTGAAATTGATTCCTGTTTTACATCGTCAAAACAAATCGTCAATAAAACAGCTCTCTCAAATACCCGCAAAAAAAATTTTATTGACTGGAAATATTGAATCAATGACACGACATGAAAACATTCGCAGAAAAGAGGAAAAGGTCTTGAAAAATTATATTGAAATGACAGGTCGAAAAGTGATTGCTTCTTTTCAAATCGAAAATGAGTTTGGCATGTTAATATAGGGCGTATGTACAAGCTAGGAGAAAATGTTGCCTTGAGCAAAAACCGAAATCAAACCAATGTCCGAAACCAATGTAGGGGCGAACCTTATGTTCGCCCTCCGAAATGATGCATAAAATGCATTACATTGTCGGTCAAATCGAAGCCAAACCTATGAGAAAAAACAATGTAGGGGCGAACCTTATGTTTACCCTCCAAATAATATCCGGGATCAAACCTATGTTTGAAAACAAATCAATCCTTGCAGATTAAGACGAACTGTCCCTGCCTGACAGGTGGATCAGGGGAATACATGTTTTGTACATGTTGGACGACTTGTTGACATTTTACCATAAAAATCATACAGATAGGCGCATCAACATCACATAAAGTTTCAAAATTTCCCTGGCCTTTGCTGATAATGAAATCTGATGTTTCAAAAGTCTGTCTAAATGATTCAGAACATTTTTCAAGTACAGTGCCCGGATATCCAGCACCATTGTCAGTAATCTTTGCAATACGATCTATACCCACGTCAATGGCATCCTGATGAAGCGCATCATTGATAATGGGTAAACCACGCACAGCAAATGTCACAGGCTTTTGAATGTTTTCAAGCAGTAGGCGATCAAAAACAATTTCTCCAGCATTGTCAGCCAAAAAAAGAATCTTATTGGCGGCTTTCAAGCGCTTTTGAAATGATTCAAAGCAAAAAACTGAAAAGGGTTGATCCAAACTGTTATTAAAAGCTGTGATGATTTCAGGCATTGTGTGTTGCGTGCCATAATCAATGACATTTCCAGCAGCAGCCATCCGAATTGCCATTTTAAGTGGCGATTCGGATTGTTGAATGCGCTTTTTCGCCATATCATATAATTGCATGGCTTGTTGATTGCTTTGTTTCTTGATTTCAAAAAAAGGGTCATCTACGCCAGTGACTTTGTGTATTTCATCATAAATAATACGACTGTTCCAGGGCGGCGATTTCTCAATGCATAAATTAGGAATTTGCATCGCCACCCGATCAACGACTTTTTTTGTTTGATCTGAAGATAGGTTAAGAAGGGAGGCACATTTGATTGCCTGTTGAAGAAAACAGGGCATGCAGTTCAGATATGTGATCATTCCTGTGCCCCTAATGAACGAATCCGATCGGCTTGACTGGCAACATCTTCAATACGCACACCAAAATTATCATCAACCACAACAACCTCTCCAGTAGCCATTAGTTTAGAGCCAACATAAATTTCAACAGGTTCATCAGCATGCTTTGTCAACTCAATTACAGAACCTTGATTTTGCTGAAGCAGTGTTTTAACATTCATAATGGTCCGCCCAATCTCAACAGTTAATTCCAATGGCAGCTCAAGAATAAAATGAATATGTGGGATGTCTAAATCTTCAGGAATGAATGGCTGGGTTTCTTCAACTTCTTCTTCGTATTCTTCGTCTTCGGCTTCTTCAGCCATGTCAGCCTGGCCGGTGGTCATAGCTTCAGCCGCAGCATTGTCGCCACCAGCGGCCGCTTCGGCAAATGCAGCACCCCAGTCAACATCATCATCTCCCTCTTCGTTTTCAGCATCTCCATCACCACCGCCGCCGCCGCCGCCTAACATGGCATCCAGGTCATCCTGGCTCATATTGCCATTTTCTTCTTCATCACCTGAATCATCCCCAGAACCGCCACCAAACATGGCATCCAGGTCGTTTTGATCAAGCGATTCGTCACCACCGCCTGATTGTTCGCCACCCAATAATTGATCTAATTCTTCCTGGCTCAGCATAACATTGCTCCATCATGGTTAAAGGTATTTATAGTCATGCCTTGATTATTTCAAAGCTGTGTTGTTGATTTTTTTAAATCCTTGGAACTTTCAAAATAACTTTCCAAATTGGCCATTCCAGACAAATCGGACAGACTGATTTCTCTGATTTAATTGGACAAGAGAGTTTAATCATTTTTCTTTATATAACAATACATAATAAAAAGCAATTATGAAATTAAAGATTTTGTTCATTCCTATTCAAACATCAAAAATATAACGACGCATACTGATATTCAATACAATTCCAATAGCAATGAGTGATGTTACAATTGAGGATCCACCATAGCTGATCAATGGTAAAGTGACGCCGACAACAGGCATCAAGCCCATAACCATACCAATATTTATCACAACCTGCCAAAAAATCATGGCGCAAATACCCACAGAAACGATTTTACTAAAAACATCTTTCGAGCTGTTGGCAACATATAATATCCATAATATAAGCATTAAATAGGTTACAATCACAGTGATAGACCCCACAAATCCCCATTCTTCAGCCAAAACTGAGAAAATAAAATCTGTGTGTTGTTCTGGCAAAAATGCAAGATCGTTTTGCGTACCTTTCAAAAAACCTTTGCCAAACATTTTCCCAGAGCCAATGGCAATTTTTGATTGAATAACATGATATCCTGAACCGAGAGGATCTTTGCTAGGATCAAGAAATGATTGGATTCGATCCTTTTGATAGTCTTTGAGGGAATACCATCCTAATGGCAGGCAGATTAATAGAATACCCAATATAACAAATAAGGTACGCTTTTTTACTTTTACAAACCATGTTATGGCACTGGCATTTAAAAAAATGAGTGCTGATGTTCCCAAATCCGGTTGTTTGAGAATAAACATACAGGGTAATCCTGTTAAAATTAATGGTATGATCAAATCTTTAAATGATAGGCCTTGATCTGTAATGACCCTTGAATAATAATGAGCTAAAACAATGATAACTGAAATCTTGACAATTTCTGATGGTTGAAATCTTAACATACCCAAGACTATCCATCGTCTAGAACCTGCCACGACACGACCATTGTACAGCACATAAATTAATAACAAGAGTGTAAAAAAATAAATCACATATGACCATTTATCCAACTGTCTGTAGTCAATAAACAATAAAATAATCATCAGGCCCATGCCTGTTCCCATAGCGATGAATTGCTTCATAATTAAAGACGTATTGGCTGCGGCCATGTCAATTTTTGCTGAAAAAACAGCACTACACAAAGCGACCAGTCCAATTCCTATTAAGAACAATGTCAGTAATAGTAGACCCCAATCAAAGCATTGAATCAATCTTCGATCAAACATAATTCCTGTTTTGGTTTTATCTGCCAAGTTATTTCCTTAATGGGTTTTATTGTTTATCATTTATTTGCGTGAAGATAGGATCTTATCACCTCTTTTGCTATTGGTGAAGCTGATGATGAGCCATGCCCGCCATGTTCAATTAATACAGCAACAGCAATGCGCGGGTCAACTGATGGCGCGTATGCCACAAACCACGCATGATCTTCATACCGGCTTTTGTCTGTTGTTTTTTCTTCCTCTTGTTCACGTTTTTCTAAACTGATAACTTGAGCTGTTCCTGTTTTTCCACAAATTTCAATTTCTTTATCCCGCGCATGCCAATAGGCTGTTCCGCCCTGTTTGTTGACAACTTCCCACAGCCCTTTCTTAATAATCTGAATGGTTTTTTGATTTGCCGGAAGTTGGCCATTCTTTTTGGGCCGTGCTTCAAATAACGTTTTGCCCCCAACAGTTTGAATACTTTTAATAAATTGAGGCTGATACAATGTCCCACCATTGCCAACTGCTGCAATCAAACAAACCATTTGCATAGGTGTAACCAGGTTAAAACCCTGTCCAATAGCAATAGAGAGCGTTTCCCCCTTTTGCCAGGGCTCTCCAGTATGCAATAATTTCCATTTTGCTGTTGGAATATGCCCCTTTCTTTCCAGATCCATTCCAGTCCCAGTTATTTTTCCAAGTCCGCAAAGTCCAGCATATTTCGCAAGTCGATCCACACCCAATTGCATCCCCAGCTGATAGAAATAAACATCACATGATTCACGAATGGCATCCACAAGATTCATCCATCCATGTCCATATTTTTTCCAGCATCTATAGGTACGATTACCCAGGCGATAATGGCCATAACACTCGATTTTTTCATTTAACGACACCACTCTTTCTTCAAGACCAGCCATTGCGGTAACAATTTTATAAGTAGATCCAGGCGGGTATTCTCCTTGCAAAACTTTATTATGCAGGGGTTTTTGATAGTCTGATACCAATTGATGCCACTGCTTTTGTGTCATGCCATCAACAAAGATATTGGGATCAAAGTCCGGTTTACTGGCAAAAGCCAGAATCATTCCAGTGTCAGGCTCCATTGCAACAACTGCACCACTATTATTTTCAAGCAGTTGCTCCACTTTTTTTTGTAAATTTGCGTCAAGCGTTAAGAATAGATTATTACCTGGCTTTGGTTTTTCAGTCACATGCACTTTAAGCACACGGCCATTGACATCCACCTCAACCTGTCGTCCACCTTGCTCTCCGCGTAAATAAGACTCATAATCTTTCTCAATGCCATATTTTCCAATGTAATCCCCCTGACGATATTTTTTGATGTCTTTTTTTCTCAATTCTTTTTTGTTAATTTCCCCCAGATATCCAATGAGATGAACAGCTGTTCGATGAACATAATGTCGCCTGGGGGTGACCCGAACTTGAACCCCTGGAAGGTCGTAAAGACTGGCTTCAATTTTAGCCAGTACATCACGAGAAACATCTCGTTTCATAATAACTGGTCGATAAGCTGCCGAACCTCTTGCTTTTTTTAGCCTGGCTAATAATTTTTTATTCGGTTCATTCAAAAATTTGGATAAAGCGGGTAAAACATGCTTGTAAGGTTTGGCATCTTTAGGTATTATTTCAATATCAAATGAGGGGCGATTATCAACCAACAGGATGCCATTTTGATCAAAAATCAGGCCTCTTTCCGGCTGAATACGTTGTAGGCGGATACAGTTATTTTCAGATTTTGTGTAATAGGAATCTCCTTCAATGATTTGCAAATAAAACAAGCGCGCAGAAAGGATCGCAAAGGATAACAGGATAACAATCAGTGGACCGCTCAGCCTTTGTCGGTAATAATCATTGTCAATCGTTTTGATGTAGTTATGGCTCATAGCTTTGCTATTCAGTATCTTTATTTTATTTCGGGGTAGGTTTTATCATGATAAACACTCTTCAATGCGTCTATCTGCTACGCTTTTCAGCATCCCATCGTTCCCACATATTTTGTATCCCTTCCAGAGCGATGAGCATAAAAGCGCCAGTTATCATTGCCCATATGGCCTGACTCATAAAAGATTTAAGTGCATTCAATGTTAGCAACGACAATGTACTCCCTGAAGTAATAATAAAAAAAGTATTCTCAATAAGTGTGCCTACAGCAACCAAAAAAATTAACAAAATGGTACTGTGGGCATGAATATAAGAGGTCATCCACCCCACGATGAGATACATCCACATATACGTGATGCAATACAATCCAAAGGCTCCTCCAGATAAACAATCCATAATAAAACCAATGACAAGAATAAGTGGTATCCCTTTATTTAGGGGACGATGCGCAGAGAGAAACAGAACCAATGGTATGATCAGATCGTAAAAACGACCTAGAAAATATAAAAATGGAATAATCGTGGTTTGTATGATGATCAAACAGAGACCAAGACCAAAATAGAAAAGATAAATCATTTTTTGATCGCCGGATGAGGAGGTTTAAATAGTACGAATACCTCCTCAAGTTTTTCAAAATCCACATATGGTGTGACTTTGATTTCCTGAAAAATGCCAGAATTGGATCTCAAGATTTCAGAAACTGTTCCTACTCTGAGTCCTTTGGGATAAACACCATCCAGGCCAGAGGAAATTACCATATCACCTATTTCAACATTCCCTTTCCGCAACACATACTCAAAAAAGAAATTTTTCTCAGAATCTCCTTTAATAATGCCCCGGACTCGCGTACGCTGAAGCAAACTATCCACTGCACTGTTTTGATCAATGATCAGAAGCACTTTAGAGTAATGCCCAGTGGTTTCAATAAGTTGCCCCACAATACCGCGATGAACAACAACCGGAAAACCTTTTTGAAGGCCATCAGTTGAACCTTTGTCAATCATCATGGTTTTAGACCAATAGGAAGGGTCTCTGCCAATAACTTCTGCTGCAACTAACTGAAATGCTTTGTTTTTTTCTTTAAAATCCAATAATGCACGTAACCTTTTATTGGATCGCTGTGTTTCCAGGCATCGATTATTAAGTTCGTAAGCCTTGCTAAGTGCACTTCTCAAGCGTTCATTTTCATACGCAACAGCAACCAGGCTGAAATAATTTTTCCAAATCTGTTTACACGTGCGAATGGATGAAGAAACAAGTTCTTGAAATGGCGAAACACAATTGATAGCCAATCGACTCAATATATTGGAGTGACTTTGATGTTGTGAGGTAATGGTCAATAACATGATTGTCAAGACAACCAATATCAATACCCCAGCAGTTGTCGCCAATTTTTTAGAAAACATAGCCGCTGTTGCTCAATATTTGGTTATGCAGCCTCAAGGCTGAATCATCACCTGACGAAGCATCTCTATATTATCCAATGCTCTGCCAGAACCTAACGCCACAGTTGTCAAAGGATCGTCAGTGACTGTAATCGGCAAACCACTTTGCTCTCGAAGAAGACGATCAAGATTTTTCAACAAAGCGCCACCGCCAGTCAATACAATTCCACGATCAACAATATCTGCCGCAAGTTCAGGAGGTGTCTGTTCCAAGGCTATTTTTACACATTCCACAATGGCATCAATTTGCTCAGTAATTGCTTCTCTAACCTCTTCAGAATCAATGGCCAGTATCTTTGGAATACCTGATACCAGATCTCGACCTTTCACTTCAATTGTTTCCAGGTTTTCTGGGTCAGGGTAAGCATTGCCAATAGTGGTTTTGATAATTTCAGCTGTACGTTCGCCAATTAACAAATTGTATTTTCGTTTAATATATTGAATAATGGACGAATCCATCAAATCACCGGCAACGCGCATGGAACGGCTATAGACAATACCTGCCAAAGATATCACAGCCACTTCAGTTGTTCCACCGCCGATATCCACCACCATATTACATGTGGGTTCAGTAACCGGAAGTCCAGCACCAATAGCTGCGGCCATTGGTTCTTCAATTAAGAACACTTCTCTTGCCCCTGCAGATTCAGCAGATTCACGAACAGCTCTGTTTTCAACTTGCGTAATACCTGATGGAACAGCAATAATTATCCGGGGACGAACAAATTTACGACGATTATGGGCTTTTTGAATGAAATGTCTTAGCATGGCTTCGGTCACTTCAAAATCGGCGATGACCCCATCACGCATGGGACGAATAGCGACAATGTTTCCAGGCGTCCGACCTAACATTTTTTTTGCCTCAATGCCCACTGCCAGTACGCTATTTTTATAGCGATCGTCTGTTCGTACTGCTACAACCGAAGGTTCTTCGAGCACAATCCCTTTTCCTTTGACATAAACCAATGTATTGGCTGTGCCCAGATCAATCGCCAGATCACTTGAAAAGGCTCCAAGGATTCCATCTAAAATCATACCTTTTGCTCCTCTTGTAAGTCATGCCTGACAATCCTCTCACCTGAACAATTTTTTGTTCAATTGATTATCAGTATAATATTTTTTGAAATATCAAAAATATTCATTTTTTACAAGGAATTGTTTTTGTTTTTTTTGGGACAGTTATTCTTATGTAATTAGATTCTGCATGATCATGTCATGGATGTGGGGTCTGAATGCTCGTATTTTTATATTGTCACGATTGGGATGGACTCTGTTTGTCAGCAAAATGATAATAATTGATCTTTCCAGATCAATCCAAAAAGAGGTACCTGTAAACCCCAGATGGCCAACGCTTTTGGGTGAAAAAAATTTACCACTACTTGATTTGGGTGGTGTAGGAATATCAAATCCCAAAGGTCGTTGCGCACCTGAAGGAATTTGAAAAAACGTACAAAGCCATTTTCGATTGATAATTTTCTGCGCTTTTTTTTGTTGGGGAAGGTCATTATATATGCCCAATAAAATTTCTAATAATCGATAAACATCCCAGGCGGTTCCAAACAATCCTGCATGACCACAAATGCCACCTAGAACATGGGCATTGTCATCATGCACCTCAGCAATCAAATTTCTTTTTCGCCATGGACAGTTTTCTGTTGCTGCATATTTTTCATTTTGAATTCGTGGTGGATTCAATAAGTTAATAAAAAAAGGGGCCTTTATTCCCAGGGGGGTGTAAATATTTGAGAATAAATATGCATCTAATGACTTACCGCTAATTCGTTTAATGATTGCATCCAATACCATAAACCCCAGATCGCTGTACTCTGTTTTGTGACCTGGCCTGTAAACCAATGGTTCATTAAAAATGTGGTCCAGTAAAATTTCTGATCGTTTGTTTTGCGGTACGCTTAACAATCTGTCAAAATAGGGACGATGGGCCGGTAAGCCAGACTGATGACATAACAATTGCGTGATTGTTATATTTGATTTATCAGGTGATTTTTTTTCTGGAAAAATTGTGGATAATGCCTGGTTAAGTTGAATGTATCCGGACTGCACCATATGCAAGATTGAAAGGCTTGTGGCCAATGGTTTGGTGAGTGATGCCAGGTCATAAATTGTTGTTTTATCAACAGGTTGACCTGAAATTTGCGTCAGACCATAATGTTCAAAATGTACAATTTTGAATCCATTTGAAACGCACAGCGAAGCGCCAGGAAATACATCATTTGCAATGGCTAATTTCATTTGTTTGTCAATAATATCTTTCATATCTTTAAAAAGTAGAGCTGGTCTATAAGGTCTAGATGTTATTTTTTATCAGTCAAAGTAATCAGATCTTTTACTTTAGTGAAAGTTTTTGAACCAATCCCTTTAATCTTTTGAATATCCTCTTTTTGTTTGAACTGTCCATTTTTTTCACGATACGCAACAATTCGATTGGCGGTCACCTTTCCAATTCCTGGAAGTTGTGTTAATTCTTTGATAGATGCTGTGTTGATATTAATCATTATATCAGCGGCCCACGCACTGTTCATTAAACATACCATGATGCCAACTGCAAGTGCAACGATTGATTTTTGAACAATTGATTTTTGAATTGAATTCATGTTAATTTACCTCCTTCATTTAAAAAATAGACCAGACCCTACTATTAATATAGACACATTTTTTTTTGTTTTCTTACACTTTTTCGTTATTTTTTTTTTTATTTAAAAAAAAACAGTAAAATGGAGGAAGAATGAACCCATCAATTATTATAGAACCATTAACCAGCTATCTGGAAAACGTTGAAAATGCACTGAACAATCTTAGCGCTCAATCAGTATTTGCCAGACAGAAGGCCATTATGATCAAACCCAACCTTGTCAATGGATCGCCCTATCCTGTCACCACGCCTCCAGAATGTTGTGAAGCGATCATTCAATATATTCGATCCATTACAGAAGTTCCCATTGTTATTGCTGAAGGTACAGGTGATGCCTCACTAGAAACTGAAGATGTTTTTCAGATGTTGGGCTATAAAAAGCTATCCGAAAAAATGAACATTTCCCTTATTGACCTGAATCATGCACCTCTCAGACGCATAGAAAACAAAAAATGTAAGGTCTTTAAGGAAATGTATTTACCGGAATGTGTTTTTAATCATTATCTGATATCAGTACCGGTCCTGAAAGCCCATTCGTTGTCAAAATTTACAGGAAGCCTTAAAAACATGATGGGAATAGCACCGCCAAAATATTATAGCGGTCAATATGGCGTTTGGAAAAAAGCAGTTTTTCATAATAAAATGCATGAATCAATTATGGATCTCAACCGCTATAGAACACCAGATTTAACGATTATGGATGCCGGAATTGGACTGCCTGAATATCATTTGGGCGGAAAAGAATGCGATCCACCAATCAAAAAAATTTTGGTAGGTTTTGATCCCCTATTAGTGGATCGAACCGCCGCCGGATTGTTGAATATGGATTGGCATACAATTAAACATTTGTGCGGATAAATAAAAAAAAGGAATTATTTATGACTGATGCCACATTAAAAGCCCTTGATGGTTTAAGAGATTTGTCTATGCTGAAATGGTATGTCATTCCAATGCTTGCTTTTGTATTTTATATTTATACAAAAGAAATTAAAGCCGCAAAACAAAGCGGCAACTGGAATGCTGTTTTTGCAGGCGCTACAATATTTGGCGTGGATTTTTTTAATGAGACCTGGAACAGTTGGGTGATGGTCTTAACCGGCCGTGCAGCATTCTGGACAGCGCCAGGAGATACAGCGCTTCGCACTATGGTGGGATGGAATATTGAAATAATGTTCATGTTCAGCATTATGGGCATTATTTATTATCATAGCCTTTCTGAAGACCAGGATGTCCATATATTGGGTTTACCTGAAAAATGGTTTTGGGCCATTGCTTACTCAGCTTTTAGCGTTTTTATTGAATGCTTTTTAAATATGGGAGGTCACCTGGTTTGGGAGTACCCTTTTTGGGAACGTTCGTTGCAGGGGGTATGGTTAATCTTTTTAATTGGATATTTCCATTTTTTCTGTGCAGCCATATTTGTTATGTGGCTGAAAACAAACAAACAAAAACTGATTACCCTGGCAATTATTTATGCTGTTCCAGTTGTAATGAACATATTGGGTTTGGGGATTTTTAATTGGAATTACTAAAGAGGCTATTGTATTTCATTCTTGACCAAAGTTCATAAAATTCGTGGCTCAAAAAATTTGCATAGCGTTGAAACTGGAAATGTGTAAAATACGATTCATTCAATCAATAAAAAAAGACAGGTCAATATCTTGCGGCATGTATGTGACATGTACAACAAATGTGCCTGGTTGAATCGGGGTAGACCCATCATCTACCTTGGCATATACTTCATTGGTAATGGCCTGGCCTTCATTGTCAAAAAGGGTGATTTTAATATTGCATAGCGGTGGTGGAATTGATGGTGACAATATGAGATGACTATTTTTTGCAATACCAATAATTTGCCCATTGGAAATGGATTCATTGGTGTCCTTACAAGTAATGCGCGAAAATTGTATCTGACATGGGTGATCTAGTTTATTAAATGATAGTTGCTGCTTGCATGGCAGGCAAATATTTGATTCATCTCCAATACCACCAATTTCGTAGATAGTAATGTATTTTTTCAATCCTTTGGGCAACACTTGAAGTTTTTTGTCTATGCGTACTTTTTGATCACAGGCATTCAATGTTTGTTCAGAAACCAATATCTGACCGCCCAGCGTGTATGATTCAATGCGTGAAGTCAGGTTGACATTACTTCCAATAACGCCATATTTGGCGCGTCTTGATGAGCCAATGTTTCCTACGATGACTTCACCTGTATTAATACCAATCCCCATTTCCAGCGTTGGGTAGCCCATCTCTTGATTATTCCTGTTAACCTCATTCATGGCAAGCTGCATTTCCAATGCACAGGAAATGGCACGACAAGCATCATCAGGTTTTGTAAAAGGCGCGCCAAAAATAACCAGAATTGCATCACCGATAATTTCATCAATGGTTCCCTGATATTTGTAAATAATGTCAGTCATTTTTCGTAAGTAGTTATTCAATATCCATAGCACTTCTTCAGCTTCAAGTTTTTCACCAATGGATGTAAAGCCTCTGAGATCACTCATCAAAATAGTAACATTTTTTTTCTCCCCACCCAGTTTTAATCCCTGGGGTGTTTCCAGAATGCTTTCTACAATTTCATCAGATAAATACCGACCAAAGGTTTTTTTGATAAAGCTATTGCGGATTTCAAGTTTTCGTTTTTGTTTTTCTACACGTTCATTTGCTTTTTTAAGACTTTTACTGAGACTGGCAATATGAAAATGCGTTTTAAGACGTGCCATCAATTCGTTATTGGAAACAGGTTTGGTCAGATAGTCATTGGCACCGGCTTCCAGACCTTTAACAATATCAGAGACTTGATCCTGACCAGTCAGCATAATGATGGGTAATTCATTTGATGAGAATTGTTGCCTGAGTTCCTGACATACGTCAATACCATTTTTTCCAGGCATAACAACATCAAGAAGAATTATATCCGGATGAAAACCATTACTGATTTTTTCAAGGGCATCATTGCCATTTGCAGCTTTTGTAACTTTAATGTTTTGAATTTTTAACTGCTGAGAGACAACTTCCAGACTGATAGGTTCATCATCAACCACAAGCACATGTGCATCCTGAATATAGGGCATCTGTTGCTGAATTTTATTTGTCTGAGAAAATGATTCCGACATTTTTTCTCCTTTTTTCGATATTCACGTGCACTTTGAAAAGCCAGTATTCATAAAAAAAACAGTACTTGAAACCATAATAATTGATGCCCCGGCTGAAATATCGAATTGAAAAGCCAGCAACAGACCAACAATACTAAAAAGACATCCCAACACAATGGCACCAATCATCATTTGAAAAAGAGATTTTGCATATTTTTCCATAATATAAGCTGGAATTGTTAATAGCGCAATAACCAAAATCAATCCCACAACTTGAATCACAAGAATGATTGTAAGGGTCAGCAGAATAATCATTGAAAAATAAAGACTTTTTACATAAACCCCCCGAACTCTGGCAAATTCTTCATCATATGAAATGGCCAATAAGCTGTCATAAAATAAAATAATAAAAAAGCAGATAAAAACTGCGATCATTCCCATAATAATCAAGTCTGTTTTGGGCACTGTAAGAATACTACCAAATAAATAGCTCATCAAATCAACTTGATAACCGGGTGTCAGGTCTACCAGGATAATTCCACATGCCATTCCTGATGCCCATATCACACCGATGATTGCATCAGATCGTTCTTTATTATGCATTGCAATGATCGCCATGAGAATGGCTGTTACAATGGAAAAACCAATGGTACCAACCAAAAATGGCCAGCCCATAAAAATGGAAAGACCGATTCCACCATAAGCAGCATGCGCAATGCCACCTGAGAGAAAAACAAGTCGATTGACAATGGTCAGTGTTCCCATAATCCCACAAATAATACTGGCAAGAAGTCCAGCTATTAAAGCATGTTGCATAAAATCGTATTGAAACGCTTCCATCATTGTATTTTTTAATTCCCTGTTCAATGGTCATGTTGTTGCAATACACGATGCGGCATACCGTGTGCAATCAGTTCTATTGGGCATTCATTTCCTGTTTCATTTGGATACATGTTTTGAATCGTGACCTCTGAAATTTCAGATTGTTCATGATAATAAACACTTCTGTTTACGCATGCAACTGATTTTACATGTTTGGAAATGGCCATCATATCATGACTGACCATAACAATGGTCAAGGTGTAGTTCAATTCCTCCAACAGATGATAAAAGTCAATCTGTCCTCTTGAATCTATACCTGTTGTTGGTTCATCTAGCAAGAGAAATTCAGGATCAGTCATTAATGCTCTGGCAATGTATACACGTTGACGTTGACCGCCTGACAGGGATCGCAAACTATTCTTTGCATATTCTGACATATTCAGTTGATCCAAAATTTCCAGTGCTTTTTTTCTATTTTTATTGCGATGCCAAAACAGATGTTTTTTGGGTGACAATGCACCCATTTGTACAATATCAAGCACTGAAATAGGGAAATGTTGATTGTGATAGATTTCCTGGGGCACATATCCAATGATATGAGATGCTTTTTGAGGTGTTTGTCCCCGGACAACAATTGAGCCACTGTCAGGTTTCAGCAAACCTAGAATTAGTTTTAAAAGTGTTGTTTTTCCGCCACCATTGGGACCGATAATCGCAATATAGTCCCTTTGATGAACTGAAAGATTGACATTTTTCAAAACAACTCTCTGATGATAAGCAAAGGAAACATCTTTCATCTCTATCAGTATTGGTTCTTTTGTCATTGATTTATTATTTCCCTGGCTACTATTTTTAGGTTATTGGCCCAATTTACGCTGAGTGGATCAATCAAAATGAGTTTGCCCCCAATGGATTTCGATATTAAATTCGCACTTTTTTTAGAAAACTGGGGTTGGGCAAAAATGACTTTGATTTTGTTTTTTTGTGCCCTGTCAATCAGGTCAGCCAGTTGTGAAGGCGTTACATTTTTACCTTCAGTTTCTATTGGAATTTGATGTAATCCATATGCATCAGCAAAGTAACCCCACGATGGATGAAACACCATGAATGTTTTATGTCTGGCTTGGGATAACATTTCCAGTAATTCAATATCTAATTTTACAATATGCTCAATCAATTGTCGATAATTGTTTTTAAAAAAAGATTGATTTTCAGGGTAACGTTCTATCAATGCAGTGTATATATTGCGTGCTTGCAAAATAGCAAGAGAAGGTGAAAGCCATATATGCGGGTCAGACATATGGTGTTTTTTAGAATCGTGATGACGATAGGATTGCATTGCTCTTTTCTTGATTCCTTGATCGGTTTGAATAAGAACCAAATTCGGGTGCAATCGTTTGATTTTAGGCAGCCATTTTTTTTCAAAAGGAACATCTATTGAAAAATAAAGATTGGCTTTTGATAATTTTACCATTTGTTGGGGTGTTGGTTCATATGTGGCAGGGCTTTCTCCTGGTAACACCATGACCTGGATTTTAACACGATCTCTTGTTATGCCTTGCACAAAATATTTTTGAGGAAGAATGCTGACAAATACTGTGGGAATTTGACTTGCATTTGCTGTTGTTGATATGAAAATACTTATTAAAAGCGTTAAATATTTATTCATAAAAAATCTTGGCCACATATATTTTCCTTTTTCATGATTGTTGTTTGAAATACGCCCATTGCTATGGAAATTCACGTCCATTAAGCAGGTGAGTATTCGTTTTCGTGTATATATGATCGTCCATTTTTGTTTTTTCGAATTTTTATATAGACAAACATGGAAAACCACAGGCTTACAGATCAAGTGGTTGAAAAAAAATTGTACGATCATAGTATACAACAAAAATGTGGCTGACAAAACACAAAATAAATTTTTTATTGGGGTATGGGTTAGGGAGGAGTTAGGGCGGCTATGGCCCTAACCCGGGTTAGGGCCATAGCCGTCAGGCTAAGTTTGACATCCTGAAATTGTTCTCCCGCCTGGGGTTGAAACCCCAGGCGGGAGAACAATTTCAGGCGGTCGAGCTTTGCCTGACGGCTATAGGCTTTAGCCGGGTTAGGGCGGACCAGAATATTATTTTTATACGAACCTTTTCTTTTAGTGACATGTGGCATAAGAATTCAATTATTATTCTATTTCAGCTTAAATTTTGAAATAACCTTCTGAAATCCAATAGAAAAATTTTTAACTTCTTGTGCAGCACATAGTATATTTTGAGAGATTGAATAATTATCAGAAATTTTTAAACCAATGCTTTGGATATTTTTTGTAATGTCATTGGAACTATTATTGATTATTGAGGTAAGGTGACTCACATCTTCAGAATTGCTATCTAAATGGGATATCGCACATTGTATCTCTCTGGTAGAAGCATTGGCTTGAGCGGCATTTGATGCAATTTCTTGTGATGCAATGTTTTGTTGATCAATGGACATGAATATTTCTTCTGCCGAATTATTAATATCTTGAACCATTCTATTAAAATTATTAATAAACTGAATAACATCAAAAGAAATTTGTTTGATGGAATTTATTTGGATTGTTATATTATCTGCTGAATCTTTGCTTTGCATAGAAAATCGTCTGATTTCCTTAGCAATGGGCTCAAAACCATTGTCGGATTGAATATGTGCTCCTGATGCAATAATGTTTGCATTTATTGAAAGGGTATCAGTTTTATGGGCAATACGTTTGATAAAATTGGTTACACTTCCAATTTCCTTAGCACCCAGTGTAAGAGATTCGACCAGTTTTTCAGTATTTTTAGCCAGCTTTACTGCGTTAATTGTTATATCTTTTCCTTTTTGTGCACTGGTTCTAATCGTATGCATGGATTGTGACATCTCTTCTGTTGCAGCGGCAACTGTAACAATATTTTCATTCATATTGTCAATACTTTTATGTACATTATTTGTGTTATCATTCATTATATTTGAGGCATTTGCAATCATTGAAATATTAGATCGCATTTCAACAGCATCATTGGCAATCTTTTCAGAATCATGATGAATTCCTTTTGAGTTTTCATATAGATTTGATGAAATGTTCACAAGATTTTCTGAAGTTTGGGATAGCAAACTACATTTTGACTGAATTTCCAGCATAATACTTCTAAATGAAAGGATCATCTTGTTAATTGAATCATAAAGGAATCCAATTTCATCCTGCCTGGTCGTATCTACATTAATTGAAATATCAAACTGTGAAAGTTCTTGTGCAATATGGGTAATTTTTTTCAATGGTTTAATAATTAATATGTTTACACAAATAATAATAAAAAATATCAATAACAAAACAACAAAAAAACATCCAATAACTTGATAATAAATCGCTCTATTGAAACTGGAATTTACATAGTCTATAGTTTGCCTTATTCTCTTATTCGCCTCTTTTTTTAAGATTGCAATCTGTTTGTTGATCTCTTTGTGGGAGTAATAAAAATAAACTTGTCCATATTGTTGATCATCGTAAATAATTTTCGTTTCGTATAAAACAAAATTTGTGAAATCATAATCAAGAGTACTGGTGGACGATGCTGATAAATCAACAACCACATTGTCTGAATTTTTCAATGCAAAAGCGAGAACAGTTTCATCCATTTCAGATATCTTTACTGCACGAATATCAGGATATTTCATAAAATTTTTTAAAGATTTCTCTATATTATCCAAAGAATAATTAAACACATGGCTTGATATAGATTGACAAAAAACATTTGCATTCCATTTTATGTTATTATCAAGAAATTCAATTTTTTCTTTTTTATTATCATTGATTATTTGGTCCATATGTTTTTGAAAATATCCGATTACTGATTGCATCACTTGATTTTGAAATGCAATTATCATCAGATTCCCTAAAATGAGCAGGAAAAAAATTATCCCGCATATGGAGAGTACAAACTTGAATTTAAGACCATTTTTTTTCATATGAACCGCCATATTGTATGAATTGTATTTGAGGAATGCTCGAATAGGGTGCAACAAAAAAAGTTGAACGTTAACTTAATATTTTTAGTGCACTTCTTAGCCTTGAAAGGGCGGCAACATACCAGCCCAGGGAAACGCTTTGGATAAATGATAGCCTTGTTTTTAACCCCGAAAGGTCTTTACAAAAACAAGTCAGATCAAATTAATCAATGGCGAATTAATTTTTCAAGCATTCATTTTTAATGTCTCTATTTATATAGACACAAAATTTTTAAAATTCTTACACTAAAAAACTAAAAAATTTAAAAATTATAAATTTTTACAAAATAATCAAAATTAAATTATGGTGGGATGATGGTGGGTTATCCCTTTTAAGGCCCAAAAATATTAAATCAATATTTTTGGGGCGCATTCCCAAAAAGTCGGACATTTTTCATAGCCCTGAAAGGGCGGCAACATACCAGCCCAGGGCAACGCCCTGGGTTATGTTATAAATGTTTTTAATTAGCCCTGTAATGGCGGCACATGTTTTAATTTATCTTGTTTTATGTAACGCCCTTTCAGGGCTAAGACAAAGCACATACTACATAACCCAGGGCGTTGCCCTGGGCTGGTATGTTGCCGCCCTTTCAGGGCTATGAAAACAAATGTCCGACTTTTTGGGAATGCGCCCTTTTTTTGTAAAAGTATCACTATTCGTATGCACCCAATCGTCTATGTGTTAAAGATAAAAGGGGAAATTATTTTTCAAGTATTACTTATCTAATATACTAATATGTTTATGAAAATTGCGAATTAATCACCAACTATATTTTGATCATCAAATTGTTTACCCTCAATTTATTTATTGACACCCACTCCTATTTATGAAATATCACGCATCAAAAATAGGAAAATAATTATGATATCAATCAATATTGACCCCATAACAAGAATAGAAGGTCATCTAGCAATCCGCACAGAAATTGATTCCAATCAAGTTGTAAAAGCGTATAGCTCAGGTGAAATGTTTAGAGGCTTTGAAATTATATTACAAGGCAGAGACCCAATGGATGCCCAGCAGATTACACAAAGAATCTGCGGTGTATGCCCAATATCTCATGGCATTGCATCAATTCTGGCACAGGATCAGGCGTATAACATTAACCCGCCAAAAAATGGTCGGCTGATGCGAAATATTTTGCAGGCCGCCAATTATATTCAATCCCATGTGATTCACTTTTATCATCTTTCAGCACCCGATTTTGTTGATATTAAGGCGATCAAGAATTATAAGGGAAAAGATCCAGAATTGAACAATTTAAAAATATGGGTAGAAAACCAACTGGCATCCAAAAGTTTATATCCAGCAGCACCCTTTTTGCCAACCTATGATGCAAAATACATTGAAAACACTGAGCTCAACCTATTGGCAATCAAGCATTATCTTGATGCCCTTAAGATTCGCCGCACGGCACATAAAATGGGCGCGCTTTTGGGTGGCAAGCTCCCACATTCCCCAGGCCTTATCCCGGGTGGGATCACTGAAAATATAACATCATATAAAATTGCTTCATTACGATCATTGCTTTCAGATCTTCAAAATTTTATTGATCATGCCTATATTCAGGATATTATTGAAATCGCTAAGGCTTTTCCCACGTATTTTGACATGGGGAAAGGCTATGGTAATTTTTTGGCCTATGGTGTATTTCCAGAGTCAAACAATTCCAATGATACTTTTTTACCTTCAGGATGTATGCAAGGTAATTCTTTATCTGAAATAGATATTGAGAAGATTACAGAAGATGTGCGTTATTCGTATTATAAATCGTCATCAGGCCTGAAACCAGATCAGTCAAAAACTGATCCTGCTCCGAAAAAGTCTGAAGCCTATTCGTGGATTAAAGCGCCTCGATACAATGGACATATCATGGAAGTTGGTCCCCTCGCACGTATGATCATTGCTTACCACAAAAATCATACCGCCAGTAAAAAGGCCATTGATTACTTATTGACACATCTGAACAAACATCCATCTGACCTTGTATCAATGCTTGGGCGGCACGCCGCACGAGCCATAGAGTGCAAATTAATTGCAGATCATTGTTCAACATGGATTGATCAGCTTGTTCCTGGAAAACCAGTATTTACAGACTTTGAAATCCCCAAAAAAGGCAAAGGTATTGGTTTAACTGAGGCGCCTCGGGGGGCACTTGGACATTGGTTGGAAATTGATAATTATAAAATCAGCCACTACCAATGTGTCGTTCCGACAACCTGGAATTGTTCCCCACGTGATGATCAGAACAACCCAGGCGCTTTGGAAAAAGCGCTTGAAGGTACCCCCATTGCTGACCCTGAAAATCCGATTGAAGCGGTCAGAATTGTTCGTTCATTCGATCCTTGCATTGCCTGTGCAGTTCACTGATTGAATCAATTCATCAAATTTAGGAGATATTATGTTAACTCGAAGAGAATTCATTACACTCAGTGCGAAACTCACCGCACTAACAGGACTGACAAATGCTGCGGTACCCAAAATTGCAGAAGCATTGAATGCACTGGTAAAACAGGAAGCACCTGTTATATGGCTTCAAGGTCAAAGCTGTTCAGGATGCTCAGTATCATTATTAAACGCGGTTGATCCTGGACCGGCAGAATTGTTAACACAATATATGTCTCTTTTGTTTCATGGTACATTATCTTTTGCCACTGGCCATCTAGCAATGGATGTTCTCAATAAATCCATTGATCACAAAGATTATTATTTAATTGTTGAGGGAAGCATTCCTGAAAAAATGCCCGAAAGCTGTGTTCTTGGCGAAGAACTATTTACCGAACAGGTATTACGTGCAGCAAAGAATGCAAATGCGATTATTGCTGTTGGAACATGTGCTTCATATGGCGGCATACCTGCTGCTGAAGGGAATCCGACGGGTGCGATTGATGTGCCAAAATATTTGAAAAAAAATGGCATTAATAAACCGATGATTATCTTGCCCGGATGTCCAGTTCATCCAGATTGGATTGTTGGAACCCTGGCACATGTTGTCCAATTTGGCTTGCCGCCCTTAGACAAAAAAAACAGACCCAAATATTTTTATACCAAATTAATTCATGATCAATGTCCCAGGTTTGCAGATTATGAAAGACAGAAATTTGCTAAAACATTTGCAGAAGATGGCTGCCTTTTCAAATTGGGTTGTCTTGGACCGGAAACTCATGCAGACTGTACCATTCATAAATGGAACGCTGGCGTTAGCTCCTGTATTAATTCTGGAGCGCCTTGTATTGGTTGCGCAAATGAGGATTTTCCAGGAAAAAAATCATTCTCTATTTACAGAAAGGGAGAGAAGAATTCATGAGTATACATTTAAAACTAACCCTGTCTTTACTTATAGGGCTTTTAATCATTCTCACATCAAGTCAGTTATTTAGCTTTTATCAAATCAGCAACATGATGTCTGATTTTTCAGAATCCAATATACATATTCTGGAACAAAGAGAAAAAGATTTTGCCATGAACATCTTTCATTCAATTGAAAAATCAGTTGCAGGATCTCTAGAGAGAGGTGAAATGGAAAAATTTTCACAATTTTTGGATGATCAAAAAGATATCAAGGGTTTGCTGGAATTCTCATTATTTTCTAGAGAAGGTCTCGTGACATATTCTACATCTACCAATTTTATCAATAACAGTATTGATCCGGAAATTGCTAAAAGGATTAATACATCTTCAGATCTTATTTTCCTGAAAAAAAAAGACTTAATAGAGATTTATCATCCACAAGAAGTAAAATTTGATTGTATTCGTTGTCATCGCACATGGAATATTGGAGAAAATGGCGGTACAACTTATTTCAAATTTTCCACTGCATTACTGGATAAATCCGCCCAACAGGCGAAAGCATATTTATCTGAAATAAAACAATCTGTATTGGTTCACTCGCTTATTATCATTGCATTAATAACGCTTTTACTTGTTGTGGGTAATTATATTGCGGTCAAATACTTTGTCAGCAATCCATTGGGCAATATTTTTGATTTATTAAAACAATTCAAGCAGGATGAAGGTGATTTGTCACGAAGAATTCCTGTCATATCGCAAGACTTGATTGGAGAGTTGGCTGAATTGTTCAATGACTTTATTAAAAATCTTAATGATGTTATATTTGATGCGCAGAAAGTTGCATTTCGTGTTGAAGAAAATGCCAGGCAACAAGCGTCATCAATGGAAGAAGTTTCAGAATCTGTCAAACAAATTTCTAAAATTACAGAAAAAAATGTCAGTACAGCGAACCAGACAAACCAATTGATCAAAACAGTAGAAAAAAGTATTTCCATTGCTTCAGATGAAATTAAGCAACTTTCAGATGAAACTCAGGCACTAAGAGAATCCAGTGACAAAACCGCTCAGATCATCAAAACCATTGATGGTATTGCTTTCCAGACCAATCTGCTTGCATTGAATGCCGCTGTTGAGGCAGCCAGAGCCGGTGAAGCTGGGGCTGGATTTGCAGTTGTTGCTGAAGAAGTTCGCAGCCTTGCCCTTCGAACTGCTGAATCGGCAAAAAGCACATCAGATATGATTGAAAACACTATTCGAAAAATTGAAGTTAACAACACGATTGCAATAAAGGTCAACAAAGAATTTTTGCATCTTGGAGAAAAAAGCAAAAATGCTTTAGGCCTTGTTTCCAAAATAGCAGAATCCTCAAATGATCAGAATATTCGCATTCAAGGTGTCAATGCGGCGCTGGTAGATATGGATCAGGCAACGAAAAAAAATAGTTCTGAGGCAGAAGATTTAATGAATACCATGGGAATATTTAAAACCCAAGAAGGAAGTGATGAGGATCAGGATTAATTATATTACATCTGCATTTTTTTTAATCTGAAGCAGATTTCATATGGAAAAGAAAAAACAAACAAAAATTTTTCCCATCTCATTAGCATCCCCAAATATGAAAACCCTCAATGCTGCTGCAGCATTAATTAAAGAGGGCCAGCTAGTTGCTTTTCCAACAGAAACTGTATATGGTCTTGGTGCAGATGCATTCAACCCAAAAGCAATTCAATCCATTTTTCTTGTCAAAAATCGCCCATCAACAGACCCGCTTATTGTTCATATTGAAAACATTGGCGAATTACATACTGTGGCAAGCAATATACCTGAACTGGCTTTGGAACTGGGCAACTGTTTTTGGCCCGGTCCACTCACACTCATTCTAAAAAAACATCCCAAAATCCCCCTTGCAGTCACTGCGGGTGGATTATCAGTCGCTGTGAGGGTACCAAATCATCAAATTGCAAGAATGCTAATCAAACAATCTGGATGCCCCATTGCTGCCCCCAGTGCCAACCGGTTTTCAAAGCCCAGCCCGACGCAAGCCAGTCATGTTATGAATGACCTTAATGGAAAAATTTCAATGATCCTTGATAGCGGCCCAACTGATATCGGTCTTGAATCCACAGTTCTTGATTTAACGAAATCCCCACCCTATATTCTGCGGCCGGGTGGAATATCTATAGAACAATTGAGACCCATCATTCCTGACGTTCAATTACGTAAGTCGTATCTTAGAGATAAGGCACAAAAACAAATTTCACCCGGACAACTATTCAAACATTACTCCCCAAATGCATCCTTGCTATTGTTCAGCGGGACTTCATCCAACAATGTCATACAAGCTATGCTTGCGAAAATGGAAAATATGTTGAACAACAAGCTGTCTGTTGGTGCGATGATTGTTGAAGAAGATATTCCTTTGTTTCAAAGATTACAACAAATGGGGGGACTGATTGAAAATCTTGGATCAATGCATCATTTAGACATGGTTGCCAAAAATTTGTTTGCTTGTATGCGGAATCTGGATTCAGTAATTGTTGATTCTATCGTGATGCGTATGCTGCCAGAAAATCAATTGGGTCTTGCAATTAATGATCGATTGGTGCGCGCTGCAAATGATGTTTTATGGATTGAATAAATGATGTTTTATGGATTGAAAAATTGATTTTGATATGCTCAAGTGCCTGGGGCGAGAATCGAACTCGCACGAGGCATAGCCTCAAGGGATTTTAAGTCCCTTGCGTCTACCTATTCCGCCACCCAGGCAAGTTGAACAAATAATTTAAATAATATAGTATAATTTAATATTTTATGCAAGAAAAATATATTAATTTGATCATTTTTCTGATCAATTCATTTCTGTCAATGCTTTGATTCAATCAAAGTTAATGTTGAAAAAATTTCTTGAATATGAGATAGGAGAGTTGCAGATGTAATTCATCAAGAGACATCTTCAAAAATGAACCCATTATATTTGAATGGGAACAATCAATTAATAAAGGATGAAACACTATGGCAAAAAGAAAAGTCAACAAACGAAAGCAATTGTTAAAAGAACCGGACGAGTTTCTCGTTTTTTCAAGAAGATTGTTTAATTATACAATTGATAACTATCAATATGTTTTGGCCGCGCTTGGTGGTATAATGACAATCGCATTGATTATTTTAGGGATTCGGGCGTGGAACCAGTCATCGGAAAATACTGGCGCAATAAAACTGTCTGAAGCGAAAACTATTTTTTATAAGGCCCTTGAAGAAAATCCCCAAAATATTGAGGCGGCTTTTTCATCAGCTGAAACATCATTTGAAACAGTCATTTCAGATTATAATGGCACTGTTGCTGGCAAAATGGGTACTATTGTTTATGCCAATATGTGCTATGAAACCGGACGTTACAATAAAGCCATAAGCCTTTATGAAGACTCCCTGAACTATTTTGAATCATCATCCTCCCTTTATCCTTTGATTCGATACAATTTGGGATATGCGTATATGGCCAATAAAGATTATGATAACGCCCTTGAAATTTTAGAAAAAGATGCTTTCTCACCTGATGGCTTGATGCAAAGTGATATGCTTTTTTTACTAAGCCTGATTTATGATCGCAAAGGAAATACTGAAAAACGTGATGAAATCTTTAAAATGATTGAATCAGGTGATGAATCTGCCCTCTTTTACAACATTGTCAAATATCGCCTTTCCAAACAACAATCCTGAAAAAGACAAAAAAAAACGAACCCGCCTTAGACGGGTTCGTCAAAAAAATAGATGGTAGGAGGAAAACATAATAAAGAAATTATGTCTTATGTTTGTATCCTTCAAATGCAATCGTAATGCCAAAATTATAAAATGTTAATTATTGTTTAAATATCAAGGCGTTATATAATTTAAACAAAAGATTTTTTTAATAATGCGATCGGATTGTTCAAATTTTTGAACCGCTTGTGAGGTCATACATATTTTGATTACTGATAACCTGCTTAAAATATAATGATTATTGGGTTTAAATATTTGAACATATAAATAGCGTAACCACATGATTAAATTTATCTGTTTGATATTATTAAAATTTTACGTTCAATATTTTGAACTTATCATTAAATTCATTTGAGTGTAGCCATAATTGCCGGTAAACCGAAATGAGACCTATGAGCAAAACCAATGGGGCGCATTTCAAAAAAGGGGCATTTTCTTAGCCCTGAAAGGGCTGCACATACCAGCCCAGGGCAACGCCCTGGGTAATACATTACAATGATTTAAGCCCTGAAAGGGCGGCACATATAAGAACATAGTGCCCTTCAGGCAAATCAGAGCCGCGCGCGTTAGCAAGCGGCATTGCACTTGAACCAATATAAATCAGGATTTTGTTTTTCCGATATATGAACAATAATTAATGGTAGCTCATTTATGTAACGCCCCTTACAGGGCTTAAGATTTTTTTTAATAGTATCCCAGGGCGTTGCCCTGGGCTGGTATGTGCAGCCCTTTCAGGGCTAAGAAAATGCCCCCTTTTTTGAAATGCGCCCAAACCAATGTAGGGCGAACCATATGTTCCATCTCTACATTGGTTTTGCTCATACACCAAAAAATTGAAATAGTTTCCCTAACTTATACACATGCTCCCGCCATTACTTTAATGTCTGGATAATAATATCTACATGTTTTTGGGCCGCCCCTGTCAGCTCTAATACAGCCCTTCTTGCCTTTTGACCAACAGTCATTGCAAGATCAGTATGTTTTGCAAATTCAAGAACTTGGTGTGTCAAATCTTCAAGAGTGGCTGTCATAATGCCGCCGCCAGCAGATTCCAAAACATTTTTTGCCCACAAAAAATCTTCCATATAGGGCCCATAAAGAACAGGTTTTCCCCAAACTGCTGGTTCTAAAACATTTTGTCCGCCTTGAGGTACAAGACTTCCACCGCAAAACACCACATTCGCAATGCTGTATAAACCTGAAAGATCTCCTATTGTGTCTACCAATATAACAGGTGCAGTTCTCGATTGTATGTTTTTGCACACTGAATACCGATTATATTCTAATTGAGATTCCTTTAAGCGTTTTTCGATACTCGGGCATCGTTCAATGTGACGCGGTGCAATAATGCAGAGGGCATCAGAATATTTTTGGCATAACTCTTTATAAGTGGCGATAATCAATTCTTCTTCACCAGTGCGTGTGCTTCCTGCCACAAAAACAAAATTATCCGCATGTATGTTTAACAAATATCTCAATTGAGCAGGTAGATTCGGAATATAGGTTTGCTTCAACAAATCGAATTTGGCGTTGCCTGAGACATTAACCTTTTCTGGCAATGCGCCCATGAGACAAATCCGAACCGCATTATCCTGGCTGATCATGCTAAAGGCATCTATTTTTTGAAGGATAAATTTGACGAGGGGTGCAAATTTCTGAAAACGATTAACTGATTTATTTGAAATCCGGCCATTGACAATTATTACCGGTACATTTTGAGCTTTGGTCATATAAATCCAGTTTGGCCAGATTTCTGTTTCTAATAAGACCAAAATATCGGGCTGAATCGCATGAATGGCTAAACGAACTGATACAATAAAATCAATGGGGGAATATACACATTGTAGTCTGGGATGATTCATTTTTAAGGCGAGATCATACCCTTTGGGGGTGGTGGTTGAAAGCACGATATCAATTTCTGGTTGGGTTTCAAGCAGAACGTTTATTATCGAACGTGCAACATTTATTTCACCCACTGATACAGCATGGAGCCATATACGTCGTTTTTTGGGTGGATAAAGTTTTGGATAAAATCCTGATCTTTGAAATACCAACCTTTTATAGCGACCGGTTAATAAAGCACATATCATTATGAATGGTAAAATACTGCAAACCAGTATCGTTGATAAACAGATATATATTCCATATAGTATATTCATCGAAGGCCTATTTCCTCAAAATGATCTCCTTTAATTCTTAACAGATACAATTGCTTTTGGGCTTCACCATTAACATCAAAATGCATAAATCCAGTTATTCCGCGATATTCGGTCATATGTATTAGAGCATCTTTTAGTTGCGTAGCGTATTGAATATTTCCAGAGTTAAATAATTCAAAAAGAATCATGGCAGTATCATATGTGATTGCTTCCCATAAAGTGGGTTTTTTTTCAAATGTCGCTTCAAATGCAGAAACAAACTGCTGTACATGTGGCAAGTGGCTTTCAAAGAAAAATAAATCCGGAAAAACAGCATCCTGAACATAAGATTTTGATATCTCGATTAATTTTTTTGAATGCCAAAGGTTTGTTCCCAAAAATTGCACATTATTAATATCATGATATCTCAATTGCGGTGCAATCATGCCAACTTTATCAGGCCTGTCTGGAATAAAAATGGCATCAAAATCAACAATGGGTTTCAATTTTTTTTGTCGCCATTTACTGACGCCAGGTCGATCAAAGTATTTTCCAACCAACTTCTTGATTGGTTCAGAAAAATCAGTTTGACGATTATCATATGTATTAACTGCTCGAACATTGCCCCCTTTTTCAATAACGACATCCCAAAATGTATCCATATATGATCGCCCATAGGGATCATCAGGATATAAAATGGCAAAATCGCGATATCCTAATTCATCCATGGCATATGATGTTATCGCACGAACTTGCAATTCCTGGGTAATAAAATTTCGAAAAACAAATTCAAGGTTTTGCGTAATACCTTCCCGCGATGTCAACAATATAATGGGAATTTGATGTGCATTCGCACTTAAAGCGACAGCTTCTGCCTGATCTGAAGTTATCGGGCCAATTATGGCCTTAACATTTTCTTCAAGCAATTTTTCAAAGGCCTGTAAGGCATCTTCAATTGTTTCTCCAGAATCCTGCATTTTTAGCTGAACAGGATAGACATTTTGAAGTGTTGAAAACTGAGAATGTGCGAATAATGAGCCATTTAATGCCATCTGTCCAAATTGGCTGTATTTTCCGGAAAGGGGCAGTAAGCAACCAATGGTATAAGATTCAAATATTTCACCCTTTTTAATGGATTCAATCTGTTCCTGGATCATTGTGACCATCTCATGGTCAGGATAAGTTGATACAATGTTTTCAAGAATGGTTAATGCCTGTTTCATATTATCTGATTTAATCTCTTGTTGTGCCTGCTGATACAGCATGTATACGACTGGAAATCGACCTTGATACACATTAATCAAGTATTGTAGTTCATCAGGGGTTAATATGGTGATGGCCTGTCTTGTTCTTGTTATGATAAGGGGAAGTTCATTTTGAGATGCAATTTCAAAAGCATACGTATAAGCAACGACAGCTTCTTGTGCCCGATCTAATGCAAGCAGGATATCGCCTTTCAGCAAATATAGACGGCTGTGGTCATTTTTATGAGTCACGATAAAAGCCGGATCAATCTGTTGAAGGGCTTCCTCATATTTTTTTTGACTGTAATCATTGTAAATTAAACCCAATTGCGCACGAGATGAAAAAATGCTTTCCGGATATTCTTGTATTAATTGCTTATAAACCTGTGTTGCCTGTTCAAATCTTCCCTGAATGGTATATATTGAACCAATTTTCATCAATGCCTTGTCTTTTGCCTGGCTTTTGCCATTTGTAGCGCGCGATACATATTTTAAATACATTGCCAGCGCTTCAGCATATGAGCGTGATTGATATAATTGTTCCGCTTTCTGGAATGTTGCTGATTCCATATCTATTTCAGGTTTTATCGGTTCGGATGGTTTAAAAACAGGGGGGGTTTGTGTACAACTTTGAAAAAAAAGTAGGAATATGACAAAGAGACAAGATAAAACACTTTTGTTCATAATGAACTCCTGAAAAAACGAAAAAACAGGTTCGATCGCTTGTGAATCGAACCTGTTCATATTAAGTTTGAAAAGATTGCTGTTAGCATCTATTTCTTTTTATCTACTTTAATATTCATAAATTTAAGTGTTTGGTAAGTAATGCTGCCAATAGCAAGTCCTTTATCACGCTGAAATGATTTCAATGCGCGACGGGTCTGGCTGCCAAGAATACCATCTACAGGACCTGGATTATAGCGATCTTTTCGTAAATAACTTTGTATCTTCTTTACAAGGCTTCTATCAATATTGGTTTCGCACATCGTACGTTTCCATATCATCTTACCTTCAGTAATTTTGACCTTTTTGGTAATGGTTTTGTACTGTGCAGGGATAGGGACAACTTGTTTTTGCGGGGGGTGAATCATCTTTTTGTATTTAATAACCTTATAAACTGCGGGTTTATTGATTTCTTCAATTCGTGCCGGACTAACCATAATTCTTTTTTTCACTGTCTTATATGTGGGTGGCACATGCACCATACACATAACTTCACCTGTCGCATTATCAATTTTTTCAATATTGCCACGTCCTTTTTTCCACATTGTATGAGCTTCTTTGACAAGTATTTTTTCGGTAACCCATTTATAAACAGCAGGGATTTCTTTGAATTCAGTTATGGCTTCAGATACAAGCACCTGTTTTTCAGCCCATTGATATTTTGCTGGAAGAATTTTAACTTCTTCTGTTGCAGGTTGGATCATCACCTGTTTGGAAATTGTTTTATACCTGGGAGAAATATAGACCCTGGCATAGCATTCACCTGGTTTTGCATTGGGTGGCATTTGAGACGAAGTGGTTGCTGACATTTCCATTCTGGCACCTTCCTGTGCCTTCAAACTTGCAATTTCAAGCTCTTTTTTGTATTCCTGAATTGTCATCTCTTTTTTATCAAGAGCTGATCGCAATCGCTCAATTTGAATTTGCTGTTGCTGTAGCATATCTTCAGATTGGCTGTCAGGTGCCGGTTGAGAAATTGCTTTGTTTGAAACAATGTCTTTCTCATAAATGTCATCTGAAGGCTCAGTTGTTCCGATATTTAGTAATCGAGCACAACCTACTGTAAAAAACAATAAACCTGCAAATAGCAATAAGAATAAACGTTTTTGAACCATTTTCTTTAATCCTCCTTAAAAGTTTTTTTATAGTTTCAAAATACCAGCAAGATACGTATCATATTTTTTTAAGAGTAACAAGTCTCTTTTTTTCAGTAGGTTAAAAATTATAGCATTATTTCTGAGGTTTTCACTATACGAAAATTTTTCCAATAACTTGTATCATTATATATTTATATTAAAACAAGTGTTTTATCTGTGGGAATTAAGAAACCAAAGCAGCAAATATTGATGCCTGTAACAAAGTATGCGGTGAAATCAGATTCTTTTCACCGCATGTTGTTTGGTTTGAAAAAAGAATCATGACATATTGTCACGATTCATTTTTGCTCGGGCTTGTTTTTCCTCAGTTTTCTGTATGATACGTTTTAGCGCTGCACTGGTTTTTTCATGGGAAGGATCGTCTTGTACTTCAAGTGTGTTCTTGCGGGCGTCGGCAAATATCTGTCGTCCGGCGGGTGTTCTTGTGATAACAGTTGTCCACCCTTCATCTGCGCCAATACCGCCAAAAGAAACGTCAGCAAACTCAGCCGAATAATCGGAACAAAACTGACATGCATAACGTTTCATAAAATCCAGTTCATTCAGTGATACTTCAATAATTTTGCCAGATTTAAGGTGGATCATCAATTTATCTTTGACATTGACCTTTTTCATTTCATCCCATGAAAAATTGGCAATTTTTTCAATTTTTTTTCGCTCTTCCTCTCCAAACATGAAATTGCCCGAACAAAACAAGCCCAGAGTAAATTTGATTGAGTCTGATGGAACAACACTTAAAGCCTCCATGCGACGAACTGCTTTAATTTGACATGGTGTTCCGACCATGGCCACTCGTCGAAGCCCTTTTTGAACCATTGGACGAAATTCCTGAACTGATGGCGAATATGTTGAATAATCCTTGCCCAGATGTTTCATGCCATGAGAGGAGTCAAAATAAAATCCCGCAGCTTCCTTGATCTCTTCTGGTGTTGTTGCAAGGCTGGGCTCTCTCATAAAAGGCCCTGTTTGTCGTGTAACAATTGCGCCATCAATATGTCCGCGATCCAGGAGCTGCAATAGAATTCCAGTGACAACGCCACCATCAGTGGCTTTTTCAACAATTTTAGGTTCTTTTGCTCGAGCAATATGAGTTTCTAAAACCCGTCCCATGGGCTGGCTCCAGGAAACCAACTCTTGTGTGTCTTCTTCAATTTCATCAATTTCCGGACAAATGGCATAACATAAACCACATTCAATACATTTCGAATGATCACTGTATTGTGGAAGGCCTTGCTCGTTTTGGACTAAAGCCGCATAATTAACTGAAGTACAAAATGTTACACAGCCGCCACAATGATGACAATAACCGGGTTTTTGAACCTCATCAATGAGGTTTTGAAAAGTTTTCATCTGGGCCTCCCTTTATTCAGTAATCGTTGGGCGCGGATGAAGCCCCGCACGTTCAACAATTTCAGGAACTTTTTCTTCCCATTCAATGGCCATGACATGAAATCCAGCAACGCCTTCAACAGATTTCAAACGTTCTATGGATTCAACGCAAATATCAATCCCTTCCTGAGCCTGTTTGTCTTTTGGCACACCTGCCAGTCGCTTAACGACTTCATCAGGTACGTCCATACCGGGCACACGGTTTTTCATATATCTGGCCATTCCAGCGGATTTCATGGGTGTGAGTCCGGCAAGAATATAAACCTTTTCGTGAAGTTTACGCTCCCGAACACCTTCCATCCATTTTTCGAATTTATCCAAATTATAAATACATTGGGTTTGAATAAATTCAACGCCAGCAGCCACTTTTTTTGCCAGTCTTGGGACCCGGATTTCAAATGGGTCAGCAAAAGGGTTGGCAGCAGCGCCAACAAACATTTTTGGGGGACGTTTAATGTCATCACCACCAATAAATTTGGCCTCGTCACGCATCATGCGAACTGTCTGGATGAGTTGAATGGAATCCAGATCGTGAACATTCTGACCGAGCTTGCAATCGCCGAAACTTTGATGATCACCGGAAAGACAGAGCATGTTGTGAATATCGTAGGATGCTGCGCCCAAAATATCACTTTGAAGGGCGATACGATTGCGATCTCGTGTAACCATCTGAAGGACAGGTTCAAGTCCCATCAGTTTTAGCCGAATGCATGCAGCCAGACTACACAATCGTGTTACAGATGTTTGATTGTCTGTAATATTGATAGCATCCACATGATCTTTGATCAGTTCTGCTTTTCGGGTAATATCTTCCGGATCGCTGCCGCGGGGTGGGCCGCATTCGGATGTGACAGCCATTTGTCCGGATACGAGAATTTTTTCAAGTTTGCTTGGTGTTTTGGTGCTCATTCTGCAATATCCTCCCTGACAAATTTTCGTGGACCACCGGCACGATCTGACGACCAATCTTTGACAGGAATTAATTTTTCATAATTGTCAATTTGACCCAATGCGTTGAGTCGGTCGATAATCAATTGCCAGGCACAATCCAGGTCTTTGTTGATTTCACATTTACCTTTTGTTGATCCACCGCACGGCCCGTTCATCAAACGCTTAGCGCATCGTGCAATGGGGCATATACCGGCAGTCAGTCCCAGGACACATTGACCACAGGCCTGACAACGTTCGGTATAAACGCCAAATTTTTCAACAGCCCCTAGAAACGTGGTATTCAATCCCGGATAAACAGGTAAGGTGTTGTATTTTTCGGCCAAAAACTGAACCCCAATACCACAAGCAGTTGAAACAACAGCATCGGCCCACTGAAGGCTTTTATCTGCAGATTCGAAAAACTCATGCTCACATTGACGTTCAATGCCATCATTTTTAATTTCAATGGAAACACCTTCCTGAGTGGCTTTCATCCTGAGCAAAGATGCAATAATTTCCGCTTCTTTATTGCCGCCTTGCTGACAGACTGCCACACAGGTGTTACAACCAAAAACCAATACACGCGAGTGGCCTTTGATCATGTCCCAAATTTCTTCAAGCGGTTTTTGTTGACCCACAATCATTTGTGATCTACTCCTTCGTTTAACTGCCAGAGATGACTGACAGATTTGAATCATTTATGAAGCGCATGCCAGATTGGCGATGGCCC
>Ga0272440_1000384_pt1 | contig 37581 bp, 34 predicted proteins | sample SSMMMBAug17_FD_192440 | JGI IMG/M metagenome (GOLD analysis project Ga0272440, IMG submission 192440) | Marine sediment archaeal communities from Little Sippewissett salt marsh, Falmouth, MA, United States - SSM-MMB-Aug17 | ecosystem: Environmental > Aquatic > Marine > Wetlands > Sediment ...
GTTTATAACGAACTCACTTGGCCACCTGAATGGCCACTTTCAACATACGAGTTGTCATATCTATTACCACACCTCTTAAGTGATACAGAGTGGCAGAAAAAATGGCAAGCAAAAGGTCTTAATGTTCCAACGAAGCTTTCTGTTTGGATTCCACGTATGTACAACCCTGTTTGGATTAATCCAGATGGTTTTAGATGGCTTGATACTATTAAAGATGAGTCTAAAATGGAGCTAACATTTAACCTCTCTCCAACATGGTCAGAGACTAACTGGTATGTTGATTATGTTCTTCCTGTGGGACTTGCAGGTGAGAGACATGACCAACACTCAGAAGCTACAATGCCAGCTCGTTGGACTTCATTCCGTCAGCCAGTAATGCGTGTTGCACTAGAAAAAGCTGGATGGAAACCACAAAATCCTAACCGTGCTACTCTTGAAGCGCATATTAAAGCGGGTCTTGGTGAAGTTTGGGAAGAGAATGAGTTCTGGTTTGATATGTGTGTTAACTACATTGACCCAACTGGAAAACTTGGCATCAAAAAAATGTGGGAGTCTAAAAAGAACCCAGGTAAGCCTGTTACTATTGCTGAGTGGTACGATGCGGCATTTGGTGACAACTTACCAAATCTTAAAGCAACTGCTACAGCTGATGCTAGATATAAAAACTCTGAATACCCAGTATATGAGTACATGAGAGATCATGGAGCATGGATGGAAGAGAATAATATCTACTCTGCACAAGAGCGTGAACTTAAAGATGATGGTAAAAATTACATCTCTCACGGACATAAATATCCTAAAGCTCATGTTCATACAGATAAGAGAACAGGTGTTATGTCAGTTGAGCATCATGGTAAAAAAACAGCAATCGGTATTGAGATTGATGGTAAGAAAATGGAAGGTTTTGCAACACTTGATAAGAAACTTGACTTTTTCTGTGAATGGCTTGCTGATGATTGGAAGTGGCCAGAGTACGCTATTCCATTCTATCCAAGAACTCCAGAAGAGAAAAAACGTATGGAACACATCGTTTCACATGTAGACCACTCTTACATGACAGAGAAGAACTCGTATGCACTTAACACGGTATTCCGTCTACCGTACAATATTCATACACGTTCTGCGAACTCTAAACACCTTATGGAGATTTCGCAAAACCATGACCCGATCTGGATCTCAACAAAAGATGCAGCTCGTCAAGGTTTCAAACGTGGTGATGCTATTCGCGTAAGAATTACAGATAGTGTTACAGGTCTTGAGTCTGGTTATTTCGTAGCTATGGCAGTACCTACTGAAGGTGTTCTTCCAGGTACTCTTGCTTGTTCACATCACGGTGGTCGTTGGAAACTTAAAAATTCAGTAAGCATTGCAAATGGTGTAACTGATGGAAAAATTGACTCTCAGCCAGTTGCAAGAAATATGAATGATCCTAAGTTCATGGCTGCAGCAGTGACAAAAGCTGGTCAAGAAGGTGGTCAGATTAAAATTGAAGACTACGATGGTACAAGTGGTATGAATAGCTTTGGTGTGCCATTAGCTGAACTTCAAATGGATGGTAAAGAGGGTAAACTCAAATATGTTGAGGGTATTAAACCTTTCCATACTGAGAGATTTGCTGATTACAACCGTGATAGTGGAAATATCTGGTGGGATGGTTTAAGTGGTTCATGGCAAAATGCTGTAGCAGCTGCTCACCCGGATCCAATTTCTGGTATGCACTGTTGGCACCAAAAAGTTATTTTAGAACCTGCGCAAGCTGGTGATAAGATAGGTGACATTTATGTTAACTATGAAAATAACTTTAAAATATACCAAGGATGGAGAGATAAACTTGCACGTCCACTTAATGAGAATGACAAACTTCGTCGTCCTCAACACATTAAGCGTCCATGGGTGCCTCTTTCAGATAAAGCATACGCTGTTACAATTAAAGCCTAATGGCTATGTCTACGAAGCATTAATTGCTTCGTAGAGTTTTATAAACTTGCCCACCATATTCTTAAATAAAGTCCAAAAGTACTTGTATAACCAACTTCACTAAAGACTAATTCACCTTTTTTATTATAGATCAGTGTTGTAGGAAAGGCTGGAATATGAAACTTCTGTGCTAGGCTACCATCTCTGTCATTAATAACCTTAAGAGAGAGATTGTTACTTTTTAAAAAATTCTCAATTTCATAGTCACTTCCAGATTTAACTGCTATTGTAATGGTGTCATAATTTTTTGCTATTCGTTCGATGTTATCAATCTCCATTTTACATGTTGGGCACCACGTTGCCCAAATATGTACTACTAATGGTCTATTTAGGTGAGGTTTATAGAGACTATTATCAATAAGACGCATAGGTAAATTGGGAAGTTTGTTGGCTGTAATTTCCTGACTTTTGTAGATGCTTAGTATATTTGCAAATAGTGTAATGAAGAGAATAAAAAAAACAATCTCTTTAAAATAGTGTAAAATTTTTTCTTTCATTTATGTCCTTTGAAGAGCGGATATTAACATTATTGTAATATTAAACAGTTACAATGTGATAAATATAATTTCAGGTGAATTTCATGATTAAAAGTTTTCTATTTATTATCTCATTAATCATTATGAGTGGATGTTCAAGTCAGAGTCTTAATCAAGAGAGTAGGGTTGTAAAAAAGGCTTCAATGCCCGAAATGTTTCAAACAGTTCCAGCTCAAAAAGCTTTACTTGTGCAAAAGGGAGAAAAGAGAAACTATTGTGTACGTTGTGGTATGAACTTAGTGAAGTTTTACAAAACTAGTCACGCTGCTTCTCACAACAATACTGAGTATCAGTACTGCTCAATACACTGTCTGAGTGAACATTTGGATGAGGGAAATGAGCTTAAGAATCCTATGGTAGTAGATGTCACATCTCTTAAATTGATTCCTGTTCTTGAAGCACATTACGTTGTAGGAAGTAGTGTTAGAGGAACGATGAGTATGGTGAGTAAGTACGCATTTAAAAATCTTAGTGATGCTCAGGAGTTTCAGAAAAAAAATGGCGGTAAAATAGTCGATTTCTATGGTGCACTAGAGCTTGCACGAGAGGATTTTAAGTAACTAAATTGCTTACGTAAGAACTCCCTTACGTAACTATTTCCTTAGGGATAAAGTTTTTCACATATAGAATTTAAATCTATTTTTACTCCCAATTCGATATAATCTGCATTTAAAAACCAAAAATTTACTTTAGGATTCCCCAGTGAGCCAACAACTTCCAGATATCGATACGCAACTTGCAAATCATAAACTCTCTCAAGAAGATTATAAACATATAAAAGAGATTCTTGGTCGTGAACCAAACCTTGTAGAACTTGGTATTTTTTCTGCTATGTGGAGTGAACACTGTTCATACAAATCTTCAAAAGTACACCTTAAAGGTTTCCCAACAAAAGCACCTTGGGTTATTCAAGGGCCAGGTGAGAATGCAGGTGTCATAGATATTGGCGATGGCTACGCTGCTGTTTTTAAAATGGAATCGCATAATCATCCAAGCTTTATAGAGCCTTATCAAGGAGCTGCTACAGGTGTTGGTGGCATTATGCGTGACGTTTTTACAATGGGTGCTCGTCCAGTTGCTTCACTCAATGCACTACGTTTTGGTAATGTTTTAAACGATGATGCAACATCTAAACATCAACGCTACTTAGTTCGTGGAGTCACTGAGGGGATTGGCGGTTATGGTAATTGTATGGGTGTTCCAACAATTGGTGGTGAAGTAAGTTTTGATGAGTGTTATAACGGAAATATTTTAGTAAATGCATTTAATCTTGGTATTGCCAAGTCTGATGAGATTTTTTATGGCCGTGCTGATGGTATTGGTAATCCTGTTATGTATGTTGGTGCAAAAACGGGTCGTGATGGTCTTGGTGGAGCTGTAATGAGTTCTGACTCTTTTACTGAGGAGTCAAAATCACTTCGTCCTACAGTTCAGGTTGGAGATCCATTTACAGAAAAACTACTTCTTGAAGCGTGTATGGAACTTTTTAAAACTGATCATGTTGTTGGAATTCAAGATATGGGTGCAGCAGGGCTTACATCATCTTCGTTTGAGATGGCTGGACGCTCTGGAAGTGGAATGATTATGCACCTTGACAAGGTACCTGCTCGTGAAGAGGGCATGGTTCCTTACGACTTTATGTTGAGTGAATCTCAAGAGAGAATGCTTTTATGTGCTAAAAAAGGTTCCGAGCAAGCTATTATAGATATTTTTGAAAAATGGGACCTAGACGCTGCTGTAATTGGTGAGGTTACAGATACTGGAAATATGGAACTCTTTTGGCATGGCGAAAAAGTAGCTGAAGTTCCAGTTGATCCAGTTTCTGAAGAGGCTCCAGAGCTTAACCGTCCTATGAGTAAGCCTGCTTATTTAGACAAAATTAAAGATGTGACAATTGATGATTTTGATAGAGTTGATAATCAAAGTGCATTCGAGAAACTTACAAAGTCTATGGAAGTTGTAGATAAGTCATGGATATATACACAGTATGACTCTATGGTGCAGACAAACACGATTAAAAATGGTGGTATGCTTGACGCTTCTGTTATTCGTGTAAAAGAGAATGGTAAAGCGCTTGCTATGAGTTCAGATTGTAATGTACGATACTGCTATGTAGATCCAAAAATGGGTGCTGCTGCTGCTGTTGTTGAAGCGGGGCGTAATGTTGCTATGAGTGGTGCACGTCCGCTTGCTATTACAGATTGTCTTAACTATGGAAACCCAGAAAACCCAGAAGTTATGTGGCAGTTTGGAGAGGGGTGTTTAGGTATTAAAGAGGCATGTGCAGCACTTACGACACCTGTTATTGGTGGAAATGTTTCTCTTTACAATGAAACAAATGGTGTTTCAGTTTTTCCAACTCCATCAATCGCTACTGTTGGTCTTAATGATGATGAGAATAAAGTACTTATGTCAAGCTTTCAAGAACAAGGAAATGCTCTTTACCTAGTAGGTGAGTCACTCTCTGAGTTTGGTGGATCGCTTTACATGAAAGAGATATGTGGTGTAGTTGCTGGTGAAATGCCAAAAATTGACTACGCTAAAGAGCTTGCACTTTGGGACCTGGTAATAGAAGCAAATAAAAAAGGTCTTTTGGAGTGTGCAAAAGATGCGAGTAGTGGTGGTGTTGCAATTGCTTTGGCAAAAATGGCTGCAACATCTGGCCTTGGTTGTGATGTTGAGATGAGTGTTGATGATGCTAGAGATATTTTTGCTGAGTCTATGTCTCGTGCGATTATAGAAGTTAAGCCTGAGAACTGTGCTGCTTTTGAAGCAATGTTAGATGAGAGTATGGCAGTTGAAAAGATAGGCCTTGTGGGTGGAGAGAGTCTTCGTATTAATGATGTAGAAATGAGTATGCAAACACTTCAAGACAACTACTATAACACATTTAAAAGAGTTATAGAGAGAGACCTCTAACTCTTTTTTAATTCAGATAAGAGAGAAGTTCTTTATCAAGCTCTTTTGTCTGAGATGTTACTTCTTCAATACTTTTAAAATTAAACCCAGAATTTTCATAGCAAATAACTGACTCTGCAACACCATCTAAAAGAGCATTAATTGCTTTTGTTGTAAATTGATATGCTAAGAGTCTATCTTTGGCTGTTGGATTTCCACCTCTTTGAATATGCCCTAAGACACTTACACGAGACTCAATACCTATAGTGTTTTCAAACCACTCTGCAATCTCTTTAGAATCTTGATCAATCCCCTCTGAAACAATTGCTAAAAAGTATCTACGACCATTTTCTATCTGCTTTTTAAACTCTGCTTCATAGCTTTTGAGTGAGTAGGGTTTTTCTGGAATAAGACAGAGTTCAGAACCAGATGTAAGATGAGTAACGAGAGCCAAATAACCACAATCTCTTCCCATAGTCTCAATCACAAAAGCACGAGAAAAAGAGGACGCTGTATCACGGATGGCGTCAATGGAAGTTCGTATGATATTAAGAGCGGTATCAACTCCTAAGCAGTAATCAGTTCCGTTTATATCATTGTCAATAGTTGAAGGAATACCACAAAATTTTATTTTATGCTCTTCATAAAATTTATGCAGACCTCTAAAAGAGCCATCACCGCCTAAGACAACGAGCATATCAATGTTGTGCATATCAAGATTTGCTTTTGCCTGTGCTCTAAACTCTTTTTGCTTAAAACGAAGGCTTCTTGCACTTCCTATTTTCGTTCCGCCTCTGGTCATAATACCTGCAACATCGCTGTAGTTTGCAGGAGTTATTTTATTGTCTATAAGTCCTTCATACCCATCATAAATAAAGTAGGGTTGTAAACCCTTATCTAAAGAGTAGTCAACAAACTGTTTAATGGCTGGGTTCATTCCAGAGACATCACCCCCGGAGCAGAGAATAGCTATGTTTTTCATAAGTTTTTCCAAGTCTGATTTCCTAGATTTTACCATTATGTAAACTCAAATGGGATAAAATTCTCAAATAATTTTAAGTAAGTGCAAAAAGGATTGTGTGTGGCAAAGAGAGCATTGGTTAGTGTTAGTGATAAGAGTGGGGTTGTAGAGTTTTGTCAAGCTTTAGAGAGAAATGGATATGAGATTATCTCTACTGGGGGTACATATAAAAAACTGCTTGAAGCTGGTGTAAAAGCTATTGAGATAGATGAAGTAACAAAATTTCCCGAGTGTTTTGAAGGGCGTGTTAAAACTCTTAATCCTTATGTGCATGGCGGAATTTTGCATCGTCGTGACAAGCAGTCACATCTAGACCAGGCAAAAGAGCTTGGCGTTGAGTCAATTGACTTGGTATGTGTAAACCTTTACCCATTTAAAGAGACGATTGAACGTACTGATGATTTTGATGATATTATCGAGAATATAGATATCGGTGGACCTGCTATGGTTCGCTCAGCAGCTAAGAACTTTGACTCTGTCATTATCGTTACAAATGTTGCTGATTATGATGAAGTGATTGATGCTATTGAAAATGAAAAAAATACAAAAGAGTTCCGTCGTAGTTACATGATAAAAGCCTATGAGCATACAGCTGCTTATGATTCAATGATAGCAAACTATATGAATGAACGCTTTAATGATGGCTTTGGAGAGAAACAGTTTGTTGTTGGAAACAAGGTGATGGATACTCGTTATGGAGAAAACCCACATCAAAAAGGCGCACTCTATGAGTTTGACAAGCACTTTAGTAATAACTTTACAACTCTAAAAGGTGAGGCAAGCTTTAACAACTTAAATGACCTTAGCGGTGCGGTTAAAATAGCCTCTGCTTTTGGAGATGATAATGCTGTATGTATTACAAAGCATGGGAACCCATGTGGATTTGCTATAAGAGAGAATCTTGTTGATGCTTATGTAGAGGCACTCAAATGTGATCCTGTTTCGGCGTTTGGTGGAGTTGTAGCAGTCAATGGTGTTGTCACAAAAGAGCTAGCCCTGAAGATGAATGAGATATTTTTAGAGGTGGTGATTGCTGGGCGCATCACTCCTGAAGCTCAAGAGGTGTTTGCAAGTAAAAAACGTATTAAACTCTTTGAGATGGGTGCTGATAAATTAGTTCTTGCAAATGATAAAAAAGACTTCAAACACGTTGATGGTGGTTTTGTATTTCAAGATGCTGACAAAGTGAATGATGATGAAGTGAAAAATGCAAAACTTATGAGCAAGAATGCTGCAACTTCAGAAGAGATGAAAGATTTGGAGATTGCTTACAAAGTAGCCTCTCTTACAAAATCTAACTGTGTCGTGTATGTTAAAAATGCGGCAATGGTAGCAGTTGGTATGGGTATGACAAGCCGTGTAGATGCTGCTCAGTGTGCTCTCAAAAAAGCAAAAGAGATGGGACTTGATGTAGCTGGTGCAGCTTTAGCATCTGAAGCATTTTTCCCATTCCGTGACTCTATAGATGCAGCTGCAGCAGCAGGTGTGAAAAATGTAATTGAGCCTGGTGGTTCTATCCGTGATGATGAGATTATAGAAGCAGCCAATGAGTTTGGGATGAGTCTTTATTTCTCAGAGGTACGCCACTTCCTTCACTAAACTTTACACTAGCAACGCATTTACTGCGTCGCTACCCTCGTCATGCAAATCAGTGCATTTCCTCACTATGCTTCTTCTAACTGAATTACTATTGTAAATCTTAGCATCTAAGTTTAATTTTTTCATTATATAACTTGATTGACAGCGACTCAACTCTTGTGATATAATACCGCTTAAACAATTTTTACATTTATACAGGAAACAATTATGGCAAAATCTTTATATCAGACATTAGAAATTAGCGAAAATGCAAGTGAATCTGAGATTAAAAAGGCTTACAGAAAGCTTGCACGTCAGTATCATCCGGACGTCAATAAAGATGCGGGTGCTGAGGAGAAATTCAAAGAGATAAACGCAGCATACGAGATTCTCAGCGACAAGCAAAAAAAGCAGCAGTATGACATGCACGGGGATGCTATGTTTGGTGGTCAAAACTTTCATGACTTCTCTCGTAGCCACGGTGGTGCTGGTGGTAGCAGTATGGAAGACATTTTACGTGAGATGTTTGGCGGCGGTGGCGGCTTTGGTGGAGGATTTGGCGGTGGCAATCCATTTGGTGGTGGTTTTGGCGGTGGCGGTTTTCATCAAGAGCCAAATCTCGACCTTGAAACCAATGTAACCATTCCTTTTGCTGTCTCTATTTTAGGAGGTTCTCACTCTGTCTCTGTTCAAGGAGATAGATTTGATATCAAAATTCCAGCTGGTGTAAAAACTGGTGAGAAGATGCGTGTTAAAGGAAAAGGGCATGCACAAGGCGGTCGTGTTGGAGATTTATTTTTAAAGATTACTGTTGCAACAAGTCCTGAGTATGAGCGTGAGGGCGATGATTTAGTCAAGAGTTTTAACGTTCCGCTCTATGCCGCACTCTTTGGTGATAAAATAAGCGTACAGACTTTAGAAAAAGAGATTAAACTTAAAGTACCTCAAAACACAAAAAATTCTCAGCGCTTTCGTGTTAAAGAGATGGGTGCCATGAACAGAAAAACGAAAGTTCGAGGTGACTTATATCTCAAGGCAAATATTGTCCTGCCAAAAGTAGAAGATATTGACCCTACACTTGTGGAGATGATGCAAGAGAAACTACCAAAGGAGTAAATTATGCATAACTATGATGAACCCGTTTATCTTATCAGTATAGTCGCGAAAATTTTGGATATTCATCCACAGACACTGCGTCAGTATGAGCGTGAAAACCTTATAAACCCTTCACGCTCAAACGGACGCATAAGGCTCTATTCACAACGTGATATAGATAAGATTAAACTCATACTACGCCTTACAAGAGAGTTAGGTGTGAATCTTGCTGGCGTAGATATTATTTTACGTCTTAAAGATAATGTTGACGCAATGGAAAAAGAGATGATGGAGTTACGTAAGGAAGTAAACAGAGCAAAAAGTGCTCACTCTGTACCTCATGAAAAATCACTTGTTACTACTAGAAGTATGTATGAGATGATTATATTTGAAGAGTAGTTTTACTCTTTAAGTCTCTCTATCTTTGCTCCAACACCCTCTAGTTTTTTCTCTAAAGAATCATAACCACGGTCAAGATGGTAGATACGATGAATGTTTGTTTCACCTTGCGCAACAAGAGCTGCTAAAACAAGCGCCGATGAAGCACGTAGGTCTGTAGCCATAACATCTGTGCCGCTTAACTTACTTTCTCCATTTACAGTTGCAGTATGTCCATTGAGTACTATTTTTGCACCCATACGTTGCAGCTCACTTACATGCATAAAACGGTTTTCAAAGAGTCTCTCTTCGATAATAGAAGTACCATGTGCTTGTGTTGCAAGGGCTAAAAACTGGGCTTGCATATCTGTAGGAAAGCCAGGGTACTCTTGCGTGATGATTGTAACAGGTTTTAGCTCTTTTGCTGGATGAATAGTAATACTATTTTCACTTACGTAACAGCTGCATCCCATCTCTTCTAATTTTGAAAGTACTGCACCTAAATGTTTGGGCTCAACATCATTGAGTGTAAGCTCTGAGTTTGTGATAGCAGCTGCACAAAGATATGTTCCGGCCTCTATTCTATCTGGAATGATGCTAAATGGTGTAATCTCAAGAAGCTTACCTGAGGTTCCATGGATTGTAAGCATCGCTGTACCAATTCCCTCTATTGTTACTCCACTTGCGTTTAAAACTTCACAAAGCTGTACAACTTCAGGCTCTCGTGCAGCATTTGTAATAGTCGTTGTTCCATGCGCAAGTGCTGCTGCCATAACGATGTTGGCTGTTCCTGTTACAGTAATTTTATCAAAAATTATGTTGCAACCTTTAAGACCATTTGGAGCTGCTGCTTGAACATATCCAGCTTGTATAGTTATCTCTGCACCCATCTGCTCTAGTGCTTTGAGGTGCAGGTCAATTGGACGTTGTCCAATGGCACATCCTCCAGGTAGGGAGACTTCACAGTGGCCAAAGCGCGAGAGAAGAGGCCCAAGTACCAAGATTGAGGCACGCATTGTTTTTACAATCTCGTAAGTGGCTTTTGTTTCATTGATAGTTGATGTGTCAACATCGACATGTTCATCGTGAAATTCACACTTTGCTCCAAGATTGCTTAGTAGTTTTAAAAGTGTTCTGATATCTGCAACTTGAGGGAGATTATGAATATTGACTCTGTTTTGAGCCAAAATTGTCATCGCAATGAGTGGAAGAGAAGCGTTTTTAGCTCCAGAAATTTTTATTGTTCCATTGAGGGTGTCTATACCCTGTATCTTTAAGTAATCCATGCGGTATTATAGCTAAAAAGCCCAAAGGTTAGATTGTTTTTGCTATAATTTGGGCAAAGGAGAGAGATGAGCTCAGCACTAGACAGACTTAAAAACCTCACAAGCAAAATCTCTGGTTATGAGATTACTCGAAAAGAGAATCTCAAGAGTCTTGAGAGGCTTTTTTATGCTATTGGAATAGATAAAAAAGTCCAAAAATTTGAGGATCTTTTTTTATTTAAAGCTATTAATCTCTCAGGTGCATCTCTTTTACCTGAATCCTTAGGAGAGATTAAAGAGGGAAAATACTTTCAAATTCTTGCTATTAGCTATGACAAGGATGCAAAAGTAAAAAGTAAAAATATCTCTCTTGCCTATTTTGGCAGAGCCGAACTTGTAGATGTAACCCTAAAAAACCAAGTCATTGAGTTTATTATACGGTACAGATTTGAGAAGAGTTTTATGACTTTAGAGCACTACCATGGGATGTTGGAGAGTTTTGTAGAGTAATGTGGCGTTTTTACTTCTCTTTGTGGTTTGCGTGGTTTTTATATCTTCTTCTCCTTACCTTAGGCACAACTTTTTTACTAGCATCGCTCGTTACACTCTACACTTACGTAAGCAAAGGGTCCGTTGTGCTTGATGCGGTAGTTATCAATGCTCTTTATGCTGTATTTATTTTTTGGTTTTTACTGCTTTTAAATTTTGTACTTCCAATTGCACTTTTTGTAAGTGTAAAGCGACTTTTTAATAGATGTCTCAACGGTTTTTCTCTTAAACTTTATGTCTGTACAAAACAGGAGGAGTATATTGAACCTATTGGTTTTGGAGACTTGGTTAAAGTGTGGCGAAAATGGCTTTTGCTCATTGTTTGGGGAAGCGGAGCTTTTACACTTTTAAGTTTTGTGGTAAATTTTTTTCTGAGCGGTTTTACTGCAAGTTTTACTTTTTTTAGTGTCTATTATCTCTACGGATGCATAGCACTCTCAAGTTTTTTTGCAATCCCATTTTTGGTTAGATATTGTACATTGGTGGGCTTACGTAAGTGTTGATATTTTTAGATGTAGAGACAACTGGAACAACTCTAGAAGATAAGATATGTTCTATTGCTCTTTTAGATGAAGAGAGTTATGTATATGAGTTGATTAATGAGGGAAAAAAGATTCCTCCTCTAGCTTCGAGTATTCATCATATTACAAACGAGATGATACATGATGCACCAAAACTTGAAGATTCAGAGGCTTGGGGCTTCTTACGTAAGCACAATGCTACACAGAATACTTTAGTTGGTCACAATATCTCCTTTGAGTTGGATATGTTGGGAGCTAAAGGTTTTGTTTGGCAAGGAAGCATAGTTGATACTATGCGAGTCTGTAAGCATCTGCTGAGTAAAAGTGACTCTTTTGCATTGCAAGTTTTACGTTATGAGTTAAAGCTTTATAAACAAGAGAGCGCCTTGCTTCAAAAGTATGGAATTAAAGATGCTTTAATAGCACATAGTGCCCTAGGTGATGTACTTGTTACGGAGCTGCTTTTTCAAACATTAAGTGAGCTTGCTTCACTTGATGAGATGGTGAGTCTTAGTAGTAAAAGGGCTCTTTTAAGTAAGTTTAGTTTTGGAAAATATAAAGATCGTTACATTGAAGAGATAGCCATGCATGATAGAGCCTATTTAGAGTGGATGTGTCGGCTTGAAGATTTAGATGAAGATTTACGATACTCTTTAGAGTACTATTTACAAGGATAAAAGATGAAAATTGCAGTGGAGTGCCACTCCCCCCTTTTACAAAAGTCATTAGAAATATTTTTAAGTAAGTACCTAAGTAGTGCAAAAAAGTGTGACATACTCATACGAGATACTCCATGTTTAAACGATGAGCGCTGTTTTTACATAGCAAGCTCCAAAGATGCAGATCTGATAAAACCTTTTTCAAAGTCACAGCTTATTTTAGCTCTAGAAAAACGCTTCAAAGAGCAGGGTGGCAATGTAAGACTCACAGAACAAAATCCTCAGGAGTATGAGATGAAAAGTAGTAGAGACTCTTTGGATTTTTCCATTTTGGAGAAGCGCATAGATGCTTTAACGCTTGAGTATAAAGAGAGTGTTATCCGTGCTATTAAGGCTTTTTATGAAGAGTAAGAGTTCTTTGGTAAAAAAGATAGTCGCAGGTAAGTTTAAAGGCAAAACACTTAAACTTCCTTCAATGGTTACTACAAGAAGCTCCAAATCAATTGTTTTGGAGTCATTTTTTAACACTCTTCAGTTTGAGATAGTAGATGCGAACTTTGTTGAGGTTTTTTCAGGAAGTGGCTCTATAGGGCTAGAGGCTTTAAGTCGAGGTGCAAAGCAGATATTTTTTATGGAAAAAGATAGAGCAGCCCTTGCAACACTCAAAGAAAATATTCGTCAAACAGATCCTCGCTACTGTGAAGTTTTTGCTGGAGATAGTTTTGTAAATATTGGCTCTGTTGTAGCACGTCTGAAAAAACTCGGTGAAGATGCCTACATTTATGTAGATCCGCCATTTAGCATACGCGAAGGTATGGAAGATATTTACGATAAAACAATTATGCTTTTGAAATCTCTACCAAGTAGTGTGGTAAAAATGATTATTGTAGAGCATATGAGTGGTCTTAAGTTACCGCAAAAACTTGGTGCATTTACACAGATAAAATCTAAAAAATTTGGTAATACAACACTTACATATTACAGAGATACAGATATGGAATATTAATTGCTATTCTTACCTTACGTAAGGATAACATATGAAGCACTTTTTACTTTTTTTCTTGTTTATTACATCACTTTATGCGACAAAGATAACCGATGTTTCTAGTATAGTTGGAGTGAGAGAGAACCAGATAATTGGCTACTCACTCGTTGTTGGTTTGAAAAAAACGGGTGATGGAACTACTTCTCGATTTACACTCCAATCTATTGCAAATATGCTAAAAGCAATGAACATAGATATGCAACCTATAGACATTAAATCAAAAAACGTTGCTGCTGTTGTTGTGACTGCTACGATGAAGCCTTTTGCACGTCAGGGTGATATGTTTGACGTTGTTGTCTCTTCCATTGGTGATGCAAAGTCACTCGAGGGTGGAACGCTACTAATGACTCCGCTTAAAGGGGTCGATGGCAAGATTTATGCTCTGGCTCAAGGGAGTGTGAGTATTGGTGGACTTAATGCCAGAGGTGCTGGAAGTGAGTCGCATCCAACTACGGGAACAGTCTTTAATGGAGGCTTTATAGAGCGTGAGATTCCTATAGATATGTTCCATCAAGAGTATGCAACACTCTCTTTAAAAGAGTCAGGTTTTAAAAATGCAGTAGCTGTGCAAAATGCCATTAACAACTTCTACAACACACAAGTAGCAGTAGCAATGGACTCTAGAAGTATTAAACTCAAACGTCCGCAGAATCGCTCAATGATTGAGTTTTTAGCAGAGGTTCAAGAGATTGATATGGAGTATAATCCAAAAAATAAAATAATAATCAATGAGCGAACAGGGACTATTGTTGCTGGTGTTGGCATAAAATTAAAGCCCGTTATTTTAACGCATGGCGACATAACCATTAAAGTCGTTGAGAAAAAAGATATAGTCTCTCCGGATGGCTCCATAAAAGTTGATGAGAATATGGTAATAGGTTTAAACGAGAACGAGATATATACAAAAGAGGGTACAACAACAGTTGCAAACCTAGTGCGCTCGCTACAAAAACTCGGTGCAACTCCAAAGGATATTATCTCAATTTTGGAAGCTATGAAGAGTGCAGGCAGTATATCTGCTGATCTGCAGGTGATGTAATTATGAGTGTAGCTATGAACGTAATGAATGCAAAAATTCAACTCGCTATGCAGCAGCAAGAGAGTATGAGCATTAACGAAAAAAGTGATGAGAAGGCACTTAAAGCACAAACAGATGCTTTTGAGTCTATAATCATAAAAATGCTTATGGATAACGCTATGAAAGATGAGAAAAATCTCTTCTCAGATCAAAACGATCCAGGTGATAAAATATATAAATCCATGTATAGAGATGAGCTTTCCAAAGCCAGTGCAGGCGGGTTTGGCTTCTCTGAGATGCTTTATGATTATTTGAGTCAAAAAAAGTCATTAAACTCATAGTTTTTACTTCAGAAATAAGCATTTTTGCCGATATGTTTTCTATGAAAAATTCTAAGCAAAGAGCTTAAAGGAAAAAATATGATTTCACAAGTAAATAGTGCTGCTATGAGAGGTGCTATAAACGCCAATCTTAATGAGCAAAAAGAGACAAAAAAATCAGCTGAAACACCAAATGCTAAGCTGAGTGAAAACAACAGGGTCGAGCAGTTAAAAGCCTCTATAAATTCTGGAGAGTACAAGATAGACTTGGATGTACTTTCCCAAAAAGTGGCTCAGGAATTGCTTTAGTATATTTCAAATATTATTAAAATAAAGGGTTAGTTATGTTGACACATCACTTGCAAAATGCTTTAAAAGACTTACGTGACTTAATCGCTATAACAGAGTCTGACATTGAAGATATCAAAGTAGCACAGCATAACCCTCAGTTTGAGAGACTCGCCTTGAAAGAGGAGAGGCTCAAAAGTTTTGAAGCAAAAAAAGCAATGATAGATTATGAGATATCATCTTTAATGACATCTTCTCCAGACATAGCACTACCAGAGCTCTTAAACGAAGAACAACATCAACTATTAGCTGAGCTAAAAGTGGAGTTAAACAATCTCAAAGATGTTAATAAACGCTACGCAAAACTTGTTTTAGTTGTAAGTAATCTTTATAACTCATTTTTAGAGAGAGTTGTCCCAACAGAGATGCAAGGGTATAACAAGGTCGCTTCGAAAAACCCTTCAATTCTTGAAGTGAGAGCATAAAATGGCAAATCTATTTAATACTCTAGGCGTGGGTTACAGTGGATTAAACGCTGCACAAGTAGGGATTAACACTACGGGACACAATATTACAAATGCTGAAACAGACGGTTATACACGACAGCGTGTAATTCAAGCCGCTGCTACACCTCTTTATACTGCGCCTGGAAATATCGGTAATGGGGTAAATATTGATGATGTTGCTAGAGTGTTTGACAACTTTGTTTTTGATCGTTACACTACAATCTCTGCCGAAAAAGAGTTTAGTGATTTTGAGATGCAAACACTCAAAGAGCTCTCAAGCTATTTTCCTGAGATAGATGGCGTAGGTATTAAGTCTGATCTTGCTGAATTTTACAATATGTGGCAAACATTCGCAGATAATCCTGATAATGATGCTATTAAAGTAGCCTTGGCTCAGCAGACACAAACACTTGCACAGCATATCACCCAAACACAAAACCAAGTACTCTCTTTACAAGAACAGGTTAATGAGCAACTCGCAGTCAATATCAACCAAGTCAATGAACTTGCCGCTCAATTGGCAAACATCAACAAATCAATTGATGTAGCTGAAGCCGGTGACAACTACACTGCTAATGATTTACGTGACAAAAGAAATGTCATAGAGAGAGACCTTGCTCGTTTAATTGGAGCTGATGTCAATGTGGGGCAACTGACAGCTAATATTCAAATAAACAGTAATGCCAACACTGCAACTGGAAGTTATACCTTGAGTGTCAATGGTTTTAATATTGTTGATGGAGCAAGCTTTCATCCACTACATCTCTCTAGCGAAAAGAATCCATCAGGTTTTTATGAAGTATCATATAAAAGACAAGATGGTACGCTTATTCCGATGGAAGAGGAGATTAATGGCGGAAAGATTGGTGCTATTTTTGAGCTTCGTGGAGGCTCTATAGATACAACCAGCGGTATGCCAACTGATGGAATACTCCAAAATGTTGTCACACAGCTTGACGCTTTTGCTAAAGGGCTTATTCAGGCAACAAACAACCTCTATGCGGCAACTGCAACGGATAAGATGTCTTCAAATATTTTAAATATCTCTCCGACAACAACACTTACAAACTCTACTGATATCAATGAGGGTGCTTTTGATATTGTTATTTATGATGTAGATGGCAATGAGGTTGCACGTAGAAGTATTGAAATAAATTCAGGTACTGTTATGAGCGGTGCTCCTGGTTCTAACTCTATTCAAGCCCAAATTGAGGCTGTGGCTGATGACAACCAAGATGGTAATGCCTCTAATGATATAGATGATTTTATGATTTATAACTTTCAGCCAAGTGCCAATGGAGAACTCCGTTTAGAGTTGATGGTTGATGCAGCACAGAGTGCAAAAGGCTACACTTTTTCCATCCAGGATAAACTCAGTGATGAAAATGACTTTGCTTCTGGAAGTAATTTCGCAGGTGCCATAGGTATTGGGCGTTATTTTAATGGTGATGATGCAAAAACGATAGACTTACGTAACGAATTTAGAGATAATCCTACAAAGATGTCAGCAGGCTTCTCCTCCACTGCCGGAGATAATAGAGTTGCGCTTAATATGGTACAACAGCAGTTTGAAGCGTATGATTTTAAAGTCGGTCAAGATGAGTACAATGCAACAATGTATGAGATGTTTGACATTACAGCAACCTATGTTGGGATTACAACAAACTCCTCAATTAGTAAAAATGAGACTATCACAACACAGTTTAACTCAACACAACTTGAGTATGACTCAGTTTCTAAAGTAAGTATTGATGAGGAGATGACAAACCTTATTAAGTACCAAACATCTTATGGAGCTGCTGCAAAAGTTATAACGACGGTAGATCAGATGATGCAGACACTTTTAGGAATCAAACAGTAGTTTTAATGCCTTATTTCTCTTTGCTTCTTTTAGCGCTTATCTTTCTTTTCTCTTTTATTGGTGGTGTTGTTTATGATGTTAGTCCGCACGAACTTGATGCAGAGGCTATACTTTTGCCCCCTAGCTTGGAGCATTTATGCGGTACAGATAGGCTTGGCCGAGATATTTTAGCTCGACTCATTGAAGGGGGAGTTGTCTCACTTAGCATTGGTGTTGGAAGTGCATTTTTAGCCTCTTTTATAGGACTTATTTTAGGTGCTACAGCAGGCTATTTTCGAGGAAGTGTTGATAAATCTTTTGTGGTTATCGTAGATTTGTTTTTAACCTTTCCAACATTTTTTTTACTCTTGGCACTTGTAAGTTATGTAAATGCATCTGTATGGGTTTTAATAGTTATTATCTCCATAACAGGATGGATGACGACTGCAAGGCTTATACGCTCTGAGAGCTTTGGCATTGGTGCACAGCCTTATGTAAAGATACTTAATATTGCTAAAGTTTCAAAAGTAAAAATTATATTGAAGTACTATGCACCACTCTTAGCCCCAATCTATTTTGTAAGTTTTACCTTTGGTGTTGGTGGGGCTATACTATCAGAATCAGGTCTGAGTTTTTTAGGACTTGGAATAGTGGCTCCTCAAATGAGTTGGGGAACAATTCTCTCTGGTGGAAAAGATGTCATAGAGATAGCTTGGTGGGTTACTTTTTTCCCAGGACTAATGATATTTTTAGTTACTTTTTCACTCATCAATATTGCTAATGCTCTTCAGGCAATGACAAACAAAAAAGATGTACAAAAAAAAGATTAAAAGATATATTTAATAAAAAATAGGGTAAGTTGTGTTTACACTTTATAGTTACATTAGGATATTTACATAAAGGAGTTCCTATGAGTAAGTTAGACACTACAGGTCAGTTGTACTTTTTAAAAGAAGTTGAGTCTTATTTTAAAGAGTTGCAAGCACCAAAAAGCGAGACAATAGTTGCAAAGCAAGACAGAAATGTAGAGCTCACACAAGATCATATTGAAGCATGGTTAGAAGTTTTTTATGAAGACCGTATTATGATGAACACTTGTAATGAGGCTAAAGTTCGTAGATAACAAAAGCTTTACGTAACAACTCTATTTCTTCCGGAGCTTTTTGCTTCGTAGAGTTTTTTATCAGCAGAGGAGATTATCTCCTCAATGCTTTGATGCTCTTGGCCAACATATACACCGAAGCTACATGTAACATGTAACGTGTTTGTAAATGTATGTTTTTCTATTTTATTACGTAAGAGTTCTGCAACAAAACCTGCACGCGCTAGAGACTCTGTCCCCAAAACAATTAAGAACTCTTCACCACCCCAGCGTACAAGAGTGTCATCTTTTCGTAAGTTATCATGGACTAGTTTTGTAATATCCTGAAGTATGGCATCACCTATAAGGTGTCCATATGTATCATTGATATTTTTGAAATGATCTATATCGAAAAAAATGACCGCTGTTTTAAGAGCACTTTTGATATGAAAGGCACGAATGGTCTCGATGGAGTTTTCTAGATATGTACGATTGTAAGCTTTAGTAAGAGAGTCTTTTGTTGCTTGCTTTTCAAAGAGAAGTTTCTCAAGCATAGTTTCGCTTATATCTGAAAAATTGACAATATAGTTCTCATTTTCAAACTTGCTTATTCCAACAGAAAAAGCATGTGCGTTTCCATCCTTATCGTACATCGAAACTATACGTTTTCTTTGGGGAAGATTTTGGAGGCTCTCTATCCAATGTACTTCATTCTCTTTGACTGACTCAAGTGAGAAAAAAGGGCTATGTGCAATAAAATACTCACATATGCAGTTGTGTTCTTGTAGAAATGAGTCGAGATTACCATAGCCAAAGAAGTTGTAAAAACTTTGGTTTGCAAATTGAAAACGCACTCCATCAGTCAAAATAACAATATTTTCTTGCATATTTATAAAGCGCTCTAGTTTTTCATTTGAGTTTTTCAGTGCACTGTTTAGTCTATGTAATTGTTGTGAATAATTTTGCACTTGTTGCTGTTTTTTGCCAATTAAGTAGAGAAATCCCATTATGAGAAGTACAATGAGCAGAGTAATGTACTTATAGAGCATTGCTTCTTGAATCAAAAGTGAAACATACTCATTTTTTTCCAAGCTTACTATATAGCCTGCATGTTCATTGTCTGTATTTGTAAAAGCGACAAAGTGTATGAAAAAATATTCTTCATCTTTTTGACTCACTAGAGTGAAATTTTTTTTACTTTGTGATTTTTCATTAAACTCTTTTTGGAGTTGCGGTGTCACAACAGTTTGAAACTCTTCATTATTTATGAGAGGAGAGAGTGATGGTGACTCTGTGTAGTAATGAGCACTCCAGATAGATTTTATAAAAAAGGGTCTATGCCACTCAAAAGTACTATCAATACTAGAATCTGGAGTCATAATAAGTTGGAAGTTATTTTGGGTCAAGAGTTTTTTTAGATGAGATTCAACTCCTTCAAAAGAGATTGAAAACTCAACACTACCTAAGTGTTCTGCCTTATAAATTATAGGAAAGACATAGCGGTATCCAGGGTACACTCGTCCAACTTCAAACCCTGACATCTTTTTTTTGTTTATATTTGCTTCATAAACAGTTGTTCTGAATTTTAATAGAGAATCTTGATTCTCATAAGGAAGGTGAAACCGAAGAAGACTTTCACCATTATGCGTATGTATCTGAAACTGACGAACATAAGAATCCACCATTTTTTTATAGTGTCTATGCAAGATTCTGTAAATAGTACCTCTTATAATGTTCTGTCGTGTTGTATTGGCACTTTTAAACTCTTTAAGCAAATTCATAACCTCTTTATTCGCAAGGAGTGATTCGTAGTCTTTTTGTGCCGCGACGGTATAGGTTTCTATAACTGCTTTGTATGCAAAGGAGACTTTAATGAGTGACTTTTCGGTTTCAGATGTTATTTTTTTATCAAGGGAGTTGTTAAAGTAGGCATTGCTCAGTAGTAAACTTGTAACACCGACAAAGAAGATAAGTATATTAAAATACTTCATCTGTAGTTCCCTTTTTGGGGAATTACTTCATCTATTTGCATATCCGAAAACAGATTGCTCGGCGCTACATCAAAACCGTACTTTAAAAGAGTTCCCCAGTTTTCATACTGCTCTTGTGGAACACTCAAGATACTCTTTTGAAGTTTTTTAACATCCTCTTGAGAAATTGTTTTAGTATTTACAACGATTGCAAAAGATGGAAGTTTCTCACTCGATGCAATTATTTGCATTCCAAGAGACTCAAATTTCTGTGCGATTGTATCGGATGCACCAGCAATATCATAGTTGCCTTTAAGAACTTCTAAGAGTGCATTTGAGTGAGACATAGTGTAAGTGTAGTTCTGTTCTAGGAGTAAAAGTCCATATGATTTTTGTAGTAGTTTACTTGTCATAAAGTACCCACATGTAGAGTCAGGTTGGGTTAGTGCAACTTTTAATGGACGGTTTTTTGGCAATGTATCCTCGGTAAATTTAGCTAAGACGCACCTATATCCATTTTTTTTCTTCTTGGCAGGTTTAAGTGTAATAATTGGTCTTACGTAAGGATACTCTTTTACAAGTAGAGCGTAAGGAAGTGGGCCGAGGTAAGCGATGTCAATGTTTTGCTCTTTAAAACCTCGTAAAATATCTTCGTAATCTTTTTTGTAAGTGTAGGTTAGAGGTAGAGTTGTTCTGTTTATATAGTTCACAAGTGGAAGAAACTCCTCCATTGTCTTCTCTTTATTCTTCATAGGAAGTGGCACAAAGACATAAGAGCTTTTAGCTTTGAGAGAAAGTACAAGCATAAAGAGTAGTGTTACGTAAGAGAGTAGTCTCATGAAGCTTGCCTCGAAATTATCTAGTTATCTAGATTCTATCGCGCTATAACTTAACATGTACATAAGTATATGCTAAATGCAAAACTATTTCATTTTGCATAACCTTACATAAGGAGTATTTGTGTATATTCTCATCTTTAGTTTCTCTTACGTAAGGAGTATTTAGTGGTTTATGACAATGTTGTACTTATAGGATTTATGGGAAGCGGGAAAACAAGCGTTGGCAAGATACTTGCACGTCACCTTTTTAAAGAGTTTGTAGATGTTGACACTCTCATAGAAGAGGAGCAGGGTGCTACTGTCTTGGAGATATTTGCACAACATGGTGAGGAGTATTTTAGAGCCTTAGAGAGTGATGCTTTAAAGAGACTCACAGCAAAAACAGGGCAGGTCATAGCAACTGGTGGTGGACTTCCAATTTATAACGCTATTTCTAAGAAATCTCTCATTGTATTTATAGATGCAGACTTTGATGTAATACTGCGACGTCTTAGCGCAAAAGAGCACGCAAAACGACCTCTGTTACAAGATGAAAAACGTGCACGTGCTCTTTTTGATGAACGCATCGATACCTACCGCAAGCAAGCGACATTTACAGTAGATGCAAACCAGAGCATTAACACTTTCATTCATGTCATACGTGATTACATTTTAGATAAGCGAGTACTTTAACTACTCGCCATCTTCTTCTTGGGCTATCTCTTCGCGGATAGCATCCATATCAAGCCCTTTTACATGGGCTATCATCTCATCAAACTTATCTTCTGGAAGCGAACCGGCTTGATTGAGCAGAATAATCCCTTGACGAACAACCATTAATGTTGGAATGGAAAATACATTGTATTGAGCTGCTAGTGTCTGCTGCTCCTCAGTGTTTACTTTGGCGAAGACTACATCGGGGTGTTTGTCTGAAACCTTTTCAAAAATAGGTGCAAACTGAAGACATGGACCACACCACGGTGCCCAAAAGTCTACGATGACTATCTCCTCTTTATCAAGTGTTAGGTTAAAATCTTCTGCAGTTAAATCTCTACATGCCATTACGGGCTCCTTAAGTTTTTTGGAGTATAACACAGCAGCTTTTGTGTTGTGCTGAAGTTGTAAATATAATTTAGAATTATCTAATTGCTGTTATTTGATTAGATTGGCTTATTTATAAAGATGCAATTAAGTTGCATTTGATAAAATTCCACCAACAATAATAAATAATATATAAGCGAGCTATAATGAAAAAAAATATCACAATATCATTGTGTACAACAGTTTTACTTGCAACTCATCTGCATGCAGAGCAGATACTGAAGCTTGACTCCATAACAGTTTCAGCTTCACCAGTTCACAATCATGACTCTTTTGATGTTCCCGCAGCAGTGGATGTAGTTGATAGTAAGACTTTAGAGTCAAAGACAACAGCTTCTTTGGGTGCTGCTCTCTCAGATGTTGCCGGTGTAAATAACATTAGTACAGGTTCTCAGGCGGGAAAGCCAGTGCTGAGAGGAATGACAGGAGAGCGTGTAAAAATTCTCTCAAATGGTAAGGCTACAGATTTTCAAACTTATGGAATTCGTCACATAGCAAATACAGACCTCTTTATGGCGGAGCGTGTAGAGGTAATTCGTGGCGCGCAGGGAGTTTTGTATGGCTCTGATGCACTTGGTGGCGTTGTAGATGTTATCTCACCTAAAATGCTAAGTGCTAAAGATGGAGAGACAAAACTTAAAGGTGAGATTCTGGGTGAGTACCATACAAACAACGGTGAAAAAGCTGCCGGTGTGAAGATGCAGAGTGCGTATGGAAAACTCGGTGCAAATGTGAGTGTTATAAAACGTAAGGCTGACAACATACAGACTCCAGATGCAGATACTTGGGATATGAGTCAAGGGATGCAGCCTGGAGATAAACCTCTCTTTGCAGGGGAGTTACCATACACAAACTTTGAATCAACTTCTGCACAGGTAGCTATTGGGTACACCCAAGATTTATGGGACATAAAACTACAACATACATACTGGCAGAGTGATCAAAACTACTTAGGACATACTGGGGGACCACAATTTAGTCCAATCCCATCAGCTGGACAAGATCTCTCAAACAACGAAACACAACTCAGTGCCAACTTCTACCTTGGTGAGTGGGTGCTCATCCCTACAGTTTCACGAACACTTAACTCAAGAGAGGCTGCTACAGGAGTAGCATACGAGCAGATGAGTGATGCAGACATAGACTTAGATATATTAGTCGATAGAGTTGATTCAAAAGTTGCTTTAAAACATCCAGCTCTTGGAGATTTTGAAGGAGAGATAGGTGTTGAACACTATACCAAAAGACAGGATGTAAGGGCAGGGCACTTAGTACCAAATGCAGATGAAGATGGAGGAGCACTTTACATTTTCGAAGAGGCTGACTTTGGCAAGTGGATAGCACAGGCTGGTCTTCGATATGATACTAGGAACATTAAAGCTGAAAATAACACCTCAAAAAACTTCTCTGCTTTTGGTGGTTCTGCTGGAGTAACGTATAAAATAACAGATAGATGGAATGTAGCTACAAACATATCTAGAGGCTTTCGTGCACCAAGTATCTTTGAACTTTATGCAGATGGTATTCATGGAGGCGTACAGGCGTACCAAGTTGGAAATCCTAATCTTACAGAAGAGACAACACTTGGTGGGGATATTTCCCTGCGTTATAAAAGTACGACTACACAGGCATCACTCACACTCTATCATACTCATATAGACAACTATATCTATTTGGCAAATACTGGTAATACAGTCACAGTCGGCTCTATGACACTCCCAGAACTGACAAACGAGCAGACAACTGCACAGATGCAGGGTATTGAAGTTGCATTAGAGTCTTACGTAACAGATTCGACAAGAGTAACAGGGGCTTTAGAAGTTATAGAGGGCAAAGATTTAGACAATGATGTAGGTCTAACTATGATGCCTGCAAACAATCTTAAACTAGCAGTTTTTCAAAACATAGGCTCACTAGAGAGTCTTAAAGCCAACATCATATCTGTTAATATGCAGTCATACGCTGCAAAAAATGCAGCCAGTACAAAAGAGCCGTTTTACCAGTACAATAACCTTCCTTTTGGCTCAGTAGATACAGAGGCTTACACACTTTGGGGAGTTGGTTATGAGAGCAAGTTTGCCTTTATCGCAGAGGATGCAACATTTCGTATAAATGTAGATAATGTTTTTGATACAGAGTATAGAAACTTTTTAGATACATATAAAGGGTATGCCCTTGGAATGGGAAGAAACATTAGCTTTTCACTCTCAGTGCCATTTGCACTGTAACTATAAAAAAGCTTGAGTTTAAAACTCTCTTATGTAAGAGAGTTTTTCTTTGCATGCAAAGCTCTTAGCGTCTCTGTAATTGCTTCTTTGTTTAAAGGTTTAAAGTAGAGATAACCTTGTGCTTCTTCACAACCATTTTTTATTAAAAAATTAGCCTGCTCTTGTGTCTCAACTCCCTCAGCTATTACTTCTAGGTTTAAACTTTTGGCGATTGATATAATTGCTCTCGTAAGCTCTTTGTCATCAACATCTACAAGCACATCTTTTACAAATGATTGGTCTATTTTGAGTTTGTCTATAGGGAGTTTTTTAATGTATGAGAGTGAAGAGTGTCCTGTTCCAAAGTCATCTATTGCAAATCTGATTCCGAGGTTTTTTAATTGTTGCAAGATTTGAATTGCTTGTTGCGGGTTTTTCATGACTTGTGTTTCAGTTACTTCAAACATAAGACTTTTTGTGGATATTTTTGTGTTTGCTATTGCCTCTTGTACAAACTTTAAAAAACTTTCATGGTTGAGTTGAATCATAGAGAGGTTTATAGATAAAACACCAACATCAAAACCACTCTCAATCCAGAGTTGAAACTGCTGCATGGCACTTTGCATTACATATCTATCTATATCTATTATAAGACCTGTATCTTCTGCTAAAGGGATAAACTTAAATGGTGGAACGAGTCCCATTTTAGGGTGGTTCCACCTCACAAGTGCTTCCATGCCTATAATTTTGTTTGTTTGTATATCTACTTGTGGTTGGTAATACACTTCAAACTCTTTGTTGTTTATGGCGTGGCGCATTTGTGTTTCTAAGGTTATGCGTTCATAAGCCTTTTGTGTCATGTCATTTGTGTAAAACTCATAAGTGTTTTTACCGCTATCTTTTGCTTTATACATTGCAGTATCTGAGTTTTTCAAAAGCTCTTCTGGCGTTTTTCCATGCAGTGGGAACATGGTGATTCCTATGCTGCAGGTGATGTAAAACTGATGATGATTAATAACAAATGGCTCTGTAAAGATGTTCATTATCTTTTGTAAAATGATAATGATGTCATTTTCGTGCTTGAGGTTGTTGAGTAGAAGGGTAAATTCATCTCCACCCATTCGTGCTACCGAATCACTTGCATTTAAGCTCTTTTGTAGATCCTCTGCGACAAGAATGAGTAGTCTGTCTCCAAAATCATGTCCAAACGAGTCGTTAATCTCTTTGAAGTTATCAAGATCAATAAAAAGCACAGCAAACTTCGTTTTAGTGCGAATAGAGTTTATTATGCTTTGCTGCAGTCTGTCAAGAAAGAGAAGTCTATTTGGTAAATCTGTCAGTGCATCATATTGCGCTTGATGTTCTAAGAGAAGTGAACGTTCATCAAATGCTTTTGCAAGCTCCTCAAGTTCATCATTTGTTCCAAGAGGACTGCATAAGACATGATTTTTCTGCTCTACATTTTTTACTCTTTGAAAGAGTGTGAGAATTGGCTCTGTTATTTTATTTGCAAGTACTCTTGCAAGAGTAATACCTATGGTTATAAAGAGTATTCCCAACATTAAAAGTTTAAAAAAAATATCTTCAAGAGGTGCAGTGTAGATATTTCTTGGAATTCCTACTTGTAGGACAATACCAAGTTCTTGTAGATAGGAGTTTGATTCTCTGAAATAGAGTAAAGAGTGATACATTAGATTTGTGTCAAAATTAGAGGAGTAAATTTCCTGTGTATCTTTAAGCAGTTTGACATATATGTCATCATTTTTAGTCAAGATTCTTTGGGCTATTTGCTCTACTTTAAAAACAACTATGGCAGCGCCTTGTGTAGTGTTATAGTATTCAATAGGTGCAATTATGACAAGTTTATCATTCTCTTGAATTGAGTAGGAGAGTTGTCCAAAAGCAAGTGCTGCTCTTAGTTGTGAGGACTGATTGTAATGAGGAAGATCTTTTTGTGTTTGAAAAATTGCTCTACCCTCGAAGTCAACTATATTAAGATAGAGTACATCCTTACCTTGAAGAAAGTTGTCTACTAAAGGTGGAAGGTAACTTTTACGGCCATGTTTATCTATGAGTGAGTTTATGAGTAGCTCATTTTTAGTTAAAAGGAGTGTATTGTCTATAAGATAGTTTACTCTCTGGTCAAGCTTCTCATAAATAGTGTTGGCACGAGTAGTTAAGAGTTGATTCATCTGTTCTCTCATATGGCTATTGACAATAAACAAAACAATGAGTGTAATAAAGAAAATAGCAAATGCTATAAGGGCACTAATGAGCATAATAACTTTTGTTCTGATACTACTAAACGATACTAATTTTCGGATAAAGTTCTTCATGTTGTATTTACTTAGTGCTCTTTAACAGGGAGTAGATGACCGTTATGGTCATACTTTGCCATATAATAGTCGCTATCATCAAGCGCCTCATGAATTTTCGGAGTAAAAGCAGGGCTGTACTCTTTTAGGACTCCCTTATATCTTGGTAGGTTTTCAAGTGCATTTTTTACTTTTTGATGTTCGATAGAATCAGCTTTTTGTATCGCTTTGGCTATAAGGTGTACTGCATCATAGGCTTGAGCAACACCAATGGGCGCTTTTATTTGCATAGTATTTGCTATGCTGTATTTTTCACGATATCTTTTTTCTAGTGCTTGCGCTTTTTTATTTAAGGGTTTTGCAAATGAAAATGTTTGAAAAACAGTGAGGTTAATTTTTTCTAGGATTTGTTTGTTTTCTTTAAAAAAGTTACCACTTGTAATACCCCAGTGAGAAATAACACTCAGATTTTTTTTACTTGCATAGAGTGCTTGTAAAATACTTGAGCCTTCATGAGGGTTGGCAATCATGACTATAGAGTCCGCACCGGAGCGAATAATTTGAGCAACCTCTTTCTCAAAACTCAGCTGTCCACGGTTATATACAATCTCAACTACATCTTCTATTTTGTGCTTTTTACAGTACTCTCTCATTAACTCTAAATTACTACGCCCCCAAATAGAGTTTTCTACTATTATTGCTGGTTTTGAGTGCTTTTTGAGTGCGTATTTTAAAATAAAAGTCGATGCAAGTTTATCACTTGCCGATAAACGAAAAACATAGTTGTCTGTGTAGTTATTGTTTATAAGCCCTGCAGTTGCAGCCCAAGGAATAAGGTAGGGAATTTTGAGTTTTTGTATGGTCTCAAGCTCTGCAGATATAACAGCACCGTGTACTCCTCCTATGATAGCTGCAAGATTTTTGTTTTTGGCAAACTCTTTAATATTTTCTACACCTTTGCTCGCCGTAGCCCTATGATCTTTTAGCACAAGCTCTATTGGCTTTGCTAATATACCACCTCTACTGTTAATCTCCTCAACGGCTATCTGGGCACCACGTTTAATTGCAAGGCCACCAATCTTTGAATCAGCAGAAACATCGACATCTATCCCTATGAGAATATGCTCTGTATTGTTGAGGTTTGCACCATATTTGTCATAAAGGAGCTCTTTTGTTTTAGAGATGATATTTGGACCAATAAACTCCTCAAATTTGCTTGGAATATGTGCGGTTTTTTGGACAAATCTTTTACGCTCTTGCTCAGTAATAGTATGAATTTTTACTCCACTTGCTGCGATTGTTTCTAAAAGTTGTGTTTCACGCTTGTGGGTCTCTTCACGTTCCCAAGGTGTTATCTCTTTAGCTGTATGAAGAAGTGTCATCTGAATATGCTGCGGGAGTGTGTGAAATGTTTTTTGACTAAAAGAGAGAACATATCCAAGATAGGCATGTTCACTAAGAGTTAAATCTGATTGTTCCTTATAAAACTCCATGCTCACTATAGCAACAAGAGGATTCTCTTGTCCATCAACGACTCTATCATGAAGTGCTTTTTTTGTAGAGTGAAAATCTATAGGAATTGGTTCTGCTCCTAAAGATTTGAACTGATCCATAATAATACGACTCTTCATAACACGAAATTTTTTGTCTTTAAAATCCTCAACTTTGAGTAGTGGTGTGTTTGCGCTAAAGTGTTTAAAACCATTTTCCCAAAATGTCACACCTATGAGGCCAATAGATTTTAAGTCATTTAAAATCATTTGCCCTGGTTCTCCATCTAGCATTTCATAGACATCTTCACGCGTGGGAAAGTAAAAAGGAAGGTCAGCATACTGTAAGGATGGAACTGCGATACTCATTTTAGCTGTTGGAGTCAGGAGGATGTCTATCTCTCCCTTTCTAGCCATCTCAACCATTTGATGATCATTACCAAGTTGTTGTGCAGGAAAGATTTCAATAAGAACTTTTCCTTTAGTTTTTAATTGAATTGCATCTGCAAATTTTACTGAAGCTTCGTGCAGAGCAGAGTCTACAGGTGTATTGTGAGCAAGTTTTAGGTTTATTGTAGTTTGTTTTTTTGTTGTTTGTGTAGTTATTGTTGTCTCTTCTTTGTCTGTAAGTACTACAAACTCTTTTGCTATAAAGAGAATTGTGAGTAAAGCAATAAAACCTATGCTAATTCTTTTCATGATAACTCACTATAAATATTTCAGGTAATTATTATATTGAGATACGCTTAAAGTATGCTCTATTATCTCCCTTTAGCTATAATTCCATCAATGAAAAAAGAGAAACAATTTAGAGTTGAATCACCTTATGAACCTGCAGGCGATCAACCAAAAGCCATAGAAACATTATCAGCTTCCATACTCTCTGGTAACCGCTACCAAACTCTTGAAGGGGTGACGGGAAGTGGAAAGACACACACTATGGCAAGAGTCATAGAAAAAGTGCAGATGCCAACCATCATTATGACGCATAACAAAACACTTGCGGCGCAACTTTATAGTGAATTCCGTCAGTTTTTTCCAAATAATCATGTTGAATATTTTGTCTCTTATTATGATTACTATCAGCCAGAAGCCTACATTCCGCGCCAAGACTTGTTTATAGAAAAAGATAGCGCTGTCAATGATGAGCTAGAGCGTCTGCGTCTGAGTTCAACAGCAAATCTGCTCTCTTATGATGATGTTATAGTCATTGCTTCAGTCTCTGCAAATTATGGTTTAGGAGATCCCGAGGAGTACTTGAACATGGTTCAAGCTCTAGCAGTTGGTGATGACATTAACCAAAAAAAGCTGCTTTTACGTCTTGTTGAGATGGGTTATTCTCGAAATGATGTCTACTTTGACTCAGGACATCTACGAGTAAATGGTGAGAGTCTAGATATCTATCCTCCATACTTTGAGCAAGAGGCCATTCGTGTTGAGTTTTTTGGAGATGAGATAGAGGCGATATACACTTTTGACATTATTGATAACAAACGCCTTGAGGAGCATAAAGAGATAACTATCTATGCAACCTCACAGTTTAGTGTAGGGCAAGAGAAGATGGCACTTGCCATTAAGCGAATAGAAGAAGAGCTTGATGAGCGTCTTGCTTTTTTTCAAAAAGAAGGCAAGCTGCTCGAGTATCAACGTCTTAAACAGCGTGTGGAGTTTGACTTAGAGATGCTGCAAACTACTGGAATGTGTAAGGGTGTTGAGAACTACTCCCGACTTCTTACAAACAAAAAGCCAGGAGAGGCTCCTTTTACGCTATTAGACTATTTTGAGCAAAACAATAAAGAGTATTTAGTTATTGTTGATGAGTCTCATGTTTCCCTTCCTCAATACAGAGGAATGTATGCGGGAGATAGAGCAAGAAAAGAGGTGCTAGTAGAGTATGGTTTTCGCCTTCCATCAGCGCTCGATAACCGTCCTTTGATGATAGATGAGTACATCAACAAAGCGCCACATTATCTTTTTGTTTCAGCAACTCCAGCAAATTATGAACTTGAACTCTCAGCGTGTAAGGCAGAGCAGGTTATTCGACCTACAGGTCTGCTTGACCCAATTATTGAAGTGAAATCTTCAGATAATCAAGTAGAAGATATTCACGATGAGATAAAAAAAGTTGTACTCAAAGATGAACGGGTGCTTATTACAGTTCTTACAAAAAAGATGGCTGAGGCACTCACAAAGTATTTAGCTGACCTTGGCATTAAAGTGCAGTACATGCATTCAGACATTGACACCATCGAGCGAAACCAAATTATACGCTCATTGCGTCTTGGTGAGTTTGATGTACTCATTGGAATCAATCTTCTACGTGAAGGACTTGACTTGCCTGAGGTGAGTCTTGTTGCCATTTTAGATGCAGATAAAGAGGGCTTTTTAAGAAGTGAGACCTCACTCATTCAGACTATTGGTCGTGGAGCTAGAAATGAAAATGGTCGTGTTATCCTCTATGCAAATAAGATGACAGGTTCTATGAAAAGAGCCATAGAGACAACAGAGTCCAGACGCAAACTCCAAGAGGCTTTTAACAAAGAGCATGGCATCACGCCAAAAACAACACGTCGCTCTCTTGATGAGAATCTCAAACTCGAAGATCATGGTGGTATTTATCAGAAACACAAAAAAATTGACAAGATGCCAGCAAGTGAACGTAAAGCGCTTACAAAAGAGTTGATGCTCAAGATGAAACAAGCAGCAAAAGAGCTCAACTTTGAAGAGGCAGCACGTCTGCGTGATGAGATAGCAAAAATAAAACAGCTTTAAAACCTTACGTAAGGAATAATTATATGGAAGAAACGTTTAGTAATTTGACAACCTATGGTTATATAGGTCTTTTTTTATACTCTCTTGGTGGAGGCTTTGTGGCACTTATTGGTGCTGGAGTACTTTCATTTATGGGAAAGATGGATTTAACACTCTCAATATCAATTGCTTTTGTTGCAAATGCACTTGGAGATGTTTTGCTATTTTATATGGCACGCTATCAAAAGTCAATGATGATGGAGGGCTTACGTAAGCATAGAAGAAAGCTTGCACTCTCACATGTACTTATGAAGCGTTATGGCTCTTGGATTATTCTTTTTCAGAAATTTGTTTATGGGATAAAAACCCTTATTCCAATTGCCATAGGGCTCACAAAGTATGACTTTAAAAAATTTGCACTTTTAAATGTAGGGAGTTCTGCAGTGTGGGCACTTACATTTGGTTTTGGAAGTTACTACTCTGGGGCTGTTTTGGTAAAGGTGGCTGAGACTATTGGTGAGAAACCATGGATAGCGCCAGTTATTTTAGTAGTGTTTGTATCACTATTGTGGTTATATATGGAAAAAGCTACAAAAAAGAAAAAGAGTAAATAGAAAGAGAAAGTTTTATCGAAAGCTGATGTTTAGCTTCCGATAATTGGGCCATACGGTGCATAATCTACAAGATTTTCACCTTGGTATTTAGCATAATTGTCAATGAACATCTGTGCTAGCTTGTCTCTAGTCGTGTCAAAGAGCTCTTTGTCTTCCCATGCATCTCTTGGGAAAAGAAGGTTTGGATCGATGTCACCAAGTGTTTTTGGAACGTTGAGCCTAAATGTTTTTGTCGTTTGAAACTCACACTCATTAATAGTCCCATCTAAAATAGCGTTAATACATGCACGAGTATCTTTGATGCTCATACGCTTACCAACACCATAGCCACCTTGTGTCCAACCTGTATTTACAAGGTAGACATTTACTTTATGTTCATCAATCTTTTTACCAAGAAGGTCGGCATATACTGTTGGATGTAGTGGTAAGAAAGCCTCACCAAAACATGCTGAGAATGTTGCAACAGGCTCAGTGATTCCACGCTCAGTTCCGGCAACCTTTGCAGTGTAGCCACTTAAGAAGTAGTACATCGCTTGCTCTTTTGTAAGTTTTGAAACTGGAGGAAGGACACCAAATGCGTCTGCTGTAAGGAAGATGATGTTTTGAGGGTGACCTGCCATGAGGTCTTTTTTGTGGTTTTCAATGTGCTCAATGGGGTAAGAGACACGAGTATTCTCTGTTTTAGAACCATCTTCGTAGTCGACTTCACCATCGTGGATCACTACATTTTCTAAAAGTGCATTTTCTTTTATCGCACCAAAGATTTCAGGTTCACTCTTACCGTCAAGGTTGATAACTTTTGCATAACATCCACCCTCGAAGTTAAATACTCCATGATTATCCCAGCCATGTTCATCATCACCAATAAGTGCACGATGTGGATCTGTTGATAGTGTTGTTTTACCTGTTCCGCTTAAACCGAAAAAGAGCGCAGTATCACCATCTTTTCCTACGTTTGCAGAACAGTGCATTGGGAGTTTACCTTCTAGTGGTAGCCAGTAGTTCATCATTGAAAAAATACCTTTTTTCATTTCACCACCGTACCAGGTACCACCAATGATTGCAATGCTGTTTTCAACATCAAAAAGTACAAATACTTCAGAATTGAGTCCATGCTCTTTCCATTTTTGATTAACAGCTTTACAAGCATTTAAAACAACAAAGTCACTTTTAAAAACTTCAAGTTCAGGAGCTGTCGGGCGAATAAACATATTTTTTACAAAGTGTGATTGCCAAGCAATTTCAGATACAAAGCGTACTGAACGTTTTGATGCAGCTGAAGAGCCACAAAATACATCTGTTACGTAAAGGTTTTTGTTTGAGAGTTGCTCTTGAGCTACTGCTAAAAGCTCCCCGAAAATTTCTGGAGTTACTTTTTGGTTTACGTCACCCCAAGCGATGTATTTGTTTGATGGGTCACGGTCTACGAAGTATTTATCTTTAGGCGAACGCCCAGTAAAAATTCCAGTGTCAACGGCTGTTGCACCAGTATTAGTCTCTTGCACTTCGCCATTGGCCAGCTCGTGCTTTTTTAGTTCATCATAACTGAGGTTATGGTAAACGGTACCAATATTCTTTAATCCTATTTCTTCTAATTCTGTTAACTTCATAAGTTTACCTTCGTAGTCCATTATTGTAGATACAGCCGTATCTTTTTGATGGGTGAAATTATACTCATAATTAACATAAATTAAAAGTAAAAATCTCACTTAATCGTAAAAAAAACTCTTCAAAATTACTTTAAGGTAAACTCGCTATTATTACACTCTTCTTTAGAGAATTGCTCGATTAACTCAGTTGGTAGAGTGTTACCTCGACAAGGTAAAAGTCACTGGTTCGAGTCCAGTATCGAGCACCATTTAAACTCTTCAAAATTGCGCAGCATAATTTCTTGAACCAAGAATTTATTCAATCTATTAATTTCAATTTAAATATAAGTTTCATATTTGTGATAAAAAGTTGTTGAATTAGATTAAATTACAGTCTTGAATTGTGCAAGACTGTATGAAGAGTAGAGTTCGTAATACTATAGTGACACTTCACTACTCCATATACCATGAAGATTACATCCAGCTTTTGCTGTTAGTTTTTTTACACCCTCAAGCTTAACACCAAATAGTGTCACTCCTCTTGAAATCTCTGCTTCAAGAACATTTTTACCTACAAGTTTTCCATCAGCGTAAAGCTCAATGAAATCAATCCAGTGATCTTTAGTACTTGGGTGAATAATTCCACCCTGTCCAACTGTAATCTCGATTGCTGTATAACCTTTTTCATCTTTTTCTTTAAGAGTAATGAGTGGTGTATGCTTAAGCTCAGATGGTGTAAGCTTATTAGGATTTTCAGGTTTCATCTCATACCTGTTAAAATATGGCTCTTCCTCTTTTGCATGTAGACTTGCTGCTGCCAAGAGAGCTGTTACTCCCAAAGCTTTTAAACTATCTCTTCTGTTCATGGTGACTCCTTATGTAAGATAATGGATATGAATTAGTTCATATCCGGTTTTGGCGTTGTTGCAGTTGATGCTGGTAGCATTGGAAGTGAAATATCTGGTTTTCTACCTTCTAATGAACCTAAAAACTCTGCAACTGAAGCAGCTTGTGCATCACTTACTTTTATACCAAGTTGGATACGCCCCATTTCAATAATAGCCTCTTTAAGATTCCAGATTTGCCCATTATGAAAGTATGGTGCAGTCTGAGTAATGTTACGTAAGGTAGGTACTTTAACCATTCCATTCGCGTCACCTTTAAAGTCACCTACATTCATGTGTTTGTACTCTGCTGCAACATTGAGCATGTTCATACTTTGCCCAAGAGCTACACCATTGTGACACGTTGCACATCCAAGGTCAATAAATGTTTCAAGACCCTTTTTCTCTCCAGCTGTAAGTGCATTTTCATTTCCATTTAGGTAATCATCAAATGCAGAAGGTGTTACTAGTGTTCTTTCGAAGTTAGCAATAGTATCAGTTACTTTTTCAAAAGTGATTTTTACATCTTTACCATAAGCTTTTTTAAATGCTTCAACATACTCTGGCATAGAGTTAACAGTTGCAACAACATGCTCTTTTGTTGCTGACATCTCTGGTGCTGCTTGAATAGGACCTTGCGCTTGTTTCTCTAAGTCAGGATCTCTACCATCCCAAAATTGTGCATCGAAAAAGACTGCATTATAGACAGTTGGTGAGTTAAGGTGATGTGGATTCGCTGTCCACTTGTGTCCCATAGCTGCAGGAACACCATCATCACCACCTTCACTAAGGTTATGACAAGTGTTACAGCTAATAAGACCACTTTTAGAGAGTCTAGGATCAAAATAGAGCTGTTTTCCTAAAGCTACTTTCTCAGGAGTTATTTTGTTTTTTGGGTTATCAATTAACTTCATAAGTTCTGTTTTTGAAGCAGGGATTGCTTGTAGTCCAGACTCCTCTGCTTTTTTAGCAAGAGGTGATGCAGTAAGTGCAACTGCGGCTGTAAGAGCTAATGCAACGATTTTCATTGTCTATCCTTTGTTTTAGTTTTAAGAATTATAACGCGGGTACTCTTAAAGGAAAATTATTATCCTTTGCTAATTTTTACAATTACGGCACACCCCAGTAAAAACTACAGAAGCAGTATTTACTTTAAATCCTTTAAAATCAGTTTGTGTTTCCATCACCTTAGTTAAATCAACTCTAATATCTTGAATTGAACCACATACTTCGCATACAAGGTGAGAATGTGTCTCCTTGGTTAACTCAAAAACACTTTTTGTGTTTGGGATTTTAACCTCTTGTACAAAAGCATTATCTAGCATAATATTAATGTTTTTGTAAATCGTTGCTAGGGATATAGAGTTGAATTTCTGAAGCATAATCTCATACAACAGCTCTATACTAACATGTCCATGAGTTTGTAGTATATCGGTAATTGCAAGTCTTTGAGGAGTCGCTTTTAGGTTATGACGTCTCAATAGGTCTGTATAATTATTCATAATCGAATTATACAATACAAAGAGATAAAGGAGAAAAATTATCTTTTAAATTTAAGATTACGTAGGGAAGATTTCTTTATGTATGAATTGGTGGAGACGTGCGGGGGAGTTGCAGTCGCCTCTAAGTCTCTTAAGAATGGGGCTTTAATTACCCTTTAGATTTGCCATGTGTTACACTTAAGTGAATTAAATATAAAGCTTAGTATATGCTACTTAACTTAAAAGATATATAAAGTATAATCATAAAAATTAATAGGATATATGATTATGAAAGATATTATAGACTCAATTAAGTTGAAGTTATGTGAAACTAAAGCTACTCCTTTTTTAGGTGCCTACACTATGTCTTGGTTTTATTTTAATTCCAAGTTGATATTGATTTATTTTGATAGTGACTTATCCGTTGATACAAAGATAAATATGTTGTCATGGAATGATATTAACTATCTATACCCTTTATATATTGCATGCTTTTATGTAGTCATTTTTCCATTCATCACTATAGTATTGAATGCTATTAAGTTACTTTATAAAAGACTTTACAATATAGTTGAAAATATGCTTGTATATGGTATTCCATTAACTATAGAAGAAGCTAATGACTTACGAGAAAAACATACAGAACTAGAATTAGAGTTATCTAGACGACATAAAGAAATAGAAGAAGCAAAAGAACGATACAGTAAGTATCAAAGTGATTTGGAGGCATTACACAATAGTAGAATTGAGGAGATGGATGAAACTATTAGTGTGAAAGTACAGGAAGCCGAGGCACCCTTGAAGAATAAAGTTAATCAGTTGACATCTGAGGTGCAACGATTACTTGATGAAAGAAACAACTATAAAGGCAAATGCCAAGAGCTTGAGAAATCTTTACGAGTGTATGAAGTAGAGCTTGACAGTAAAAGTGATGATGAAACTTCCAAGCAAGATGAGGCTTTAAGAGACTTAAGTGACCAAGAGATAGCGATACTGAAAAGTTATTACGATGGGAACACAAATCAGCTTATACGCTCAAGGATAGAAGAATATTTGAATCAACGTGGTATTACAATCAAACAGCCAAGTTTACTACGTTTACTTAATAAGTTAGTAAAAAAATCTTTAATAACGCCTCCACAAGGAGGCTATTACATACTCACAGAGCCTGGTTTAGAAGTCCTTCATCACTTATTTGATAAAGAATGAGTTTCAGAGTATAGAGGAGTTAAGTAATTTTTTAATTCTACTTTGTTACGCTTCTAATGAAGAGTTAAAAGATTAAACCTTAAGCGAGTGACATAATGGCGATATATGCGTACCTAAGATTATCTACAGACGAGAGTAAACAAGCTAACTCATTTGATGTTCAAGAGAAGCTCATAAAGGAATACCTAAAGGCTAATAACTTAAAGGGTATAGATGAGGTCTTTAAAGAAGCTGTAAGTGGTGGTGCTGACTTAAGTAAGAAGAGGAGTCTTCTAGAGCTATTAAATAAGATAGACAAAGGAGATACTGTGGTAGTACAGAAGTTAGACCGCTTAAGTCGTGATGCGTTACAGACAGGATGGATTAGGACTGAGATAGTAAGAAAGGGTGCTGGGATAGTTATAGTAGAGTCTGACAATAAGCAAGACCCTCAGTCTATACTCATGGAACAGATTATTACTGCCTTTAGTCAATACGAAAGGGAGATGATTAAGAGTCGTATAAAGGCTACTATGGCTCACAAGAGAGCTAAAGGAGAGAAGTTAGGGGGTAGTGTCCCTTATGGCTATGATGTCAT
>Ga0272440_1000385_pt1 | contig 37572 bp, 23 predicted proteins | sample SSMMMBAug17_FD_192440 | JGI IMG/M metagenome (GOLD analysis project Ga0272440, IMG submission 192440) | Marine sediment archaeal communities from Little Sippewissett salt marsh, Falmouth, MA, United States - SSM-MMB-Aug17 | ecosystem: Environmental > Aquatic > Marine > Wetlands > Sediment ...
TGATGACAATGTTGTCGGCCAATACTGTGCCGGTTCCACAAAACAACAATACAATCAATAAAAACTGGATAATAGAATTTCTAAAAGACATGAATCAATCTCCTTTTGTTAAGAATGAATGAAAAAATTTGTTTGATTTTAGTTAGAACTGAAATTACATACTGATCACTTATTTGTGATTTATGTTTAACGTAAAATAAAGAACATTTGTTTGATTTGTATTAGATTTTTGTTATCATTGGACTATTTTTTTTATACTCAATGTTCAAGTTCCTTTTGTTAATAATGAATGAAAAAAATTTGTTTGATTTTAGTTAGAACTGAAATTACATACTGTTCACTTATTTATGATTTCAATTAAACGTAAAATAAAGAACATTTGTTTAATTTGTATTCGATTTTTGTTATCATTGGACTATTTTTTTATACTCAATGGTCAGGTTTTTCTTGCAAGCTACCATATGTTTGAATTTAAGAAATCTGGTATCATATCAAAATCTGAATTAATTTTACAGTGAATCGAATAATTATAATTGAAAAGTCATGAAATCATTTAAAATCAAAGGATAAGAATGGTTCGATTGAATTGTATTTCTTCACCGAGGTCAGGATGTCTGAACTACAAATTCAACAACAAAAATAATATTAAATGGGGATGCTATTTTTCGAGATTTCCTTAGTGTGTCGTAATGTGTAACCAGGGTTTATAAAAAAAATCAATGAATTATTAAAAGATATGCGAGATATTGGACGATTGCAAAGTATTCGTGGAAACGATTATATTCCCAAATGAGTTTGACATCGATGGACAGGTCAACTCATTTATCAAGGAAAGCCTAAAAAATAAATTCCTCATTTAATAATTGCTTATTCTGTTTTTGAACCATGATTACACTGAAGAAGATGAATAAAATGAATTAAAAATGTTTTTATTCATCTTATTCATCTTCTTCATTGTAATCATGGTTCAAAAAAAAGAGTGAACAGTTTTGTACGCATATGCTTGATGTTTAATTCTTGAGTTAAGCATTTTTAAATGGGGAACTTATTTTTTGAGCATTCCCAAGCAATAATTAAATCACATTCAAAATACGCAGCACCACAGGACCAACGATAGCCACAATAATGATCATTCCTGGCAGCGAAAGATAGGGGGTGTACCAGGGAAGATTCTGTATTTTAGCCTGCTTAATTTCATCCAAAAACCAGGTGCCAATTAATATGGCGGCAGCCAGTACCGCAATCAAAGAAAACACTTGAATCATAACTTAAATTACTCCATCTTTTCACATGAGGGGTTACCATTCAACTTAGAAAAATCAAAGTTGAATGGTAACAAGTTTGGATCAAGGGGTGTTTATTTTTTGGGGTGACATTTACCACAGCTTGCGGGTGCAGCCTTTGTTCCATTTTCTTTGTTATATTTCTTGTGACAACCGATACAATTCATATGAAGGGCTTCCGCATGGTAGTCTAGTTTTTCTTTTCCTTTAACGCCCTTTTTCTTCCTACTGGGTTTTGAATGACAGGCAATACAATTTTGAACTGGATCTCCCATTTTTAATTCTAAGGGTTGGCCTTTAGAATCATGATGGCAATCCCCACAAGCGATTTGATAATCTTCAATATGTGCTTTATGGGTAAATTTACAAATCCCCTTTTTATGCTTTGCATAAGCCGGATTTTCCATCATGATAACATCAGCAACTTCTGTTTTACCGGCGGGTAATTCAGGTTGTTTTGCCTCTGCTTTTTTTGGGGCAGGTTTTGGTGCTTCCTTTTTGTGAGCAACCGCTTTTTCCTGTTTTGCCTCTGATTTTACCGCTGCTTTTACTGCTGCTTTTTCAACATGTTTTTCCGGTTTTACGGCCTCATGTTTTTTCTTGTCAGCAGTTGCTTCATGACTGGTTGCTTTTTGAATATCCGCTTTGATGTCAGCGTATTGATCATCAGACGGGGTTTGTGAGTCAATCACAATGATTCCAAAAAGCACGAAAATCAGAATACACAAAGCTGTCATAATGGATACAGATTTTTTGTCCATGAACTCAATCTCCTTCTATTGTTGTTATGGTATGTTACATGCGAGAAATGCACGAACATACAGCATGTTTATGCCCTTAATTTATCAGGCAATCGAATATATTATACAAACCAATAATATTTGTCAAAACTTTTTCTATTCTTGAAATGAATATCATTCGTATCCTTAAAAAAACTTGACAACTTATTTGAGTCATAGTATCAAAAAACCGCATTTCAAAAAAGGGGTGAATTTTTTTAGCCCTGAAAGGGCCGGAATATAAATGCCCAGGGTAAGACATTACAATGATTTGAGTCCTGAAAGGGACTCAAATAAAATAACAATAATAGGTAGCTCTTTTATGTGACGTTTTTACAGGGCTAAAAAAATTCTTTTTGATATTTACCCGATGCGTAGCCCTGGGTTTTTATATTACGCACTTTCAGGGCTAAGAAAAATGGGCATCCTTCATATTTGTTGAAAAGTAGTTAACACTTTTCCAAAATTGTGATTGTGTTTCCCTTTGTAGAGACGCACGGCAGTGCGTCTCCGAGCGAAGAAAGGTCTATAACGTCTTTAAAATTAAGAACCAAAAAAATTTAGCCCTTTCTCTGCTCGGAGACGCACTGCCGTGCGTCTCTACATAAGACAAATCGTACAAAAAAAGTGTTAACTGGAATATGAAGGATGCCGAAAAATGACCTTTTTTTTGAATGCGTCCTTGAAAATTTTATACTTATTCAGGTGCTTTAAGCTTAACAAGGGAATCCCGCATCAATCGGGAACGGTCCCACCGCTGTAATCGGGGACGAACATTGTATGATGCCACTGTTTTAATTGTGAAATGGGAAGGCACAATCAGTAGGATGATCCGAAAGTCAGAAAACCTGCCTGAATGAGCGGCATGAATGATATGGGAGTATCATCAGCCAGATCTAAGGATAAAAAAGGGAAATCCCCGGATTGTAAAAAAACAATCCGGGTTTTTTTTTGCAATATTTTTTCAGACACTGGCCTCTTGAGGCCTTATAATCACTCAACATTTTTTGAATAATGATACAAATAGAACATTTAAGTAAAAATTTTAAAAGCCTCCAAGCCCTCAAAGATATATCACTAAAGATTTCAAAAGGCGAACTACTTGCATACCTGGGTCCAAATGGCGCCGGAAAAACGACGACCATTCGAATTCTTACCGGACTGACTCGGCCCTCCAGTGGCACAGCCCGGTTGAATGGTTATGATATTCAAAAAGATGTGTTGATGGCCAAAAAACAATATGGTTTTGTTCCTCAGGCAGTGAATCTGGATCAGGAACTGACAATTTCTGAAAATTTATATATTCATGGCCAACTTTTTGCCATGACATCTACCGAAATTCGACACAAAACAGAGGAACTCCTCACATATGTGGAACTGCTTGACCGAAAAAAAACACTCGTGAAAAAGCTTTCCGGTGGAATGAAACGACGTGTTATGATTGCAAGGGCATTGATGCATAACCCGGCCATTCTTTTTTTGGATGAGCCCACTGTTGGATTGGACGCCAAAATTCGGCGACGTATCTGGGCGTTGATCAAAAAAATTCAACACCGCAAAACGACCATTTTTTTAACGACACATTATATTGAAGAAGCCGAATTTTTAGCACAGCGCGTGGCTTTTCTTGATGAAGGACAGATCATTACAGTTGATACGCCTCAACATCTGATTGCCAAACAAGGTAAATGGGCTATTGATCGCATTGTGAATGATCAAATGGAAACTTTTTATTTTCAATCTCGAGAATCTGCCAATCAATACAATAACGAAAATGATGCGCAATGCACACTACGCAGAGTAAATTTGGAAGATTCATTTTTAGCGATAACAGGAAAAAAAGTTCGATGATACGCGGTTTTACAGCAGTATATTTGAGAGAAATATTGCTATTGAGAAGGCGACTTATCAAGCAGATACCATCATGGTCTGTTTCACCTTTGCTTTATTTGATTGCATTTGGCTACGCTATGGGCCGGGACATGGTCATTGATGGTTATACCTATATGGAATTTTTAATTCCAGGATTGATATCCATGAGCAGCATGACCCAGGCATTTGCGATTGCTACAGAAATTAATGTGGCTCGTTTTTACTGGCACATTTTTGAAGAATTCCAGGCCGCACCGATTAGCAATTTTACCTATGTAATCGGTGAAGTATTGGCTGGTATTACCCGCGCGTTTTGTTCGGTGATGGTGATTATTTTTCTGGGGACACTTTTTGGTGTTTCGCTTTCGTTAAACCTATTCTTTTGGCTGGCATTATTTTTAAATAGTTTTGTGTTTGCCTCTCTGGCTGTCAGTATGGCGATGTTGGTAAAATCACATGCAGATCAAGGAATGCTGACAAATTTTATCATAACCCCAATGGCCTTTTTAGGAGGAACTTTTTTTCCAATAGATCGACTTCCTGTTTGGGCACAAAATATCATTTGGTTTTTGCCCCTGTCCCATGCATCAAATGCTGTGCGCCAGGCATCTTTTGGACAAACACCTCCTTTATACTCATATTATTTGTTATTGTGTGTTGGCATTGTTTTTTTTTTATTGGCCATTTTTTGTGTTGATAAGGCGAAAGATTAATGATTCGAAAAAACACAAGAATGGACAATTAATAAATAGGGAACTGATTTTTAGAGAAAGCATAAGGTATTAATCACATGAAAAAAGGACTGAATTTTGTTTACACAGGCAATGGTAAAGGTAAAACGACTGCTGCATTGGGCCAGGCATTTCGAGCAATGGGCTATAACTATAAAATTTGTGTTATCCAATTTATAAAAGGCAGTTGGAAATATGGTGAACTGTTTGCAAAAGAACGTTTTGCCGATCTATTAGACATTCATGTGATGGGTAAAGGGTTTACATTCAAGTCTGAAAATTTGAAAGAAGATCAGGACATCGCTCGCAAAGGCTGGGAACTTGCAAAAAAGAATTTGGTTTCAGATACTTACTTCATGGTCATTTTAGACGAACTGACTTATTTATTGACCCATCAATTTATCGATATGATTGAGGTTGTGGAATGTCTGCAACATCGAAGACAAGATCTTCATGTTGTCATTACCGGAAGAGATGCTCCAGATGAAATTATTGAAATTGCCGATCTCGTAACTGTTATGCAAGCAGTAAAACATCCCCTTAAGCAGGGGATTAAAGCGCAAAAAGGAATTGAATTTTGAATTCAATAATGAAATGGATTATTGTGTTACTCTTGATATTGTTTGTGTATGCCTGTGAGCTTTCAAACAATGACACGCAAGAAACAGGGCGTCCAGATTCACTGATAGTTTCAGAAACAGTGGATTCCATCACTTGCCGACTACCAGATTACACGATATCTACTCTTCCCAAAAACCCTAAAAGGACAATTGTTTTACTCACCTCGCTGTTAAACCTTTGGATTGAAGCCGGCGGAAAAGCCATCGCCCGATGCTCTGGAAAAACGCATTTACGACCCGAGGTCATAAATCTTCCTGCTGTTGGCGCATTCAGCAACCCCAATGTGGAAAAAATTATCTCACTTCAGCCTGATCTGGTCATATCATCTGATGTGGCCAATTTTCGGGCGCTCATTCCTGTCTTCCAACAAAACAAGATTCCATATGCGTTTTTCAGGTATATCAATTATTATGATTATATTCAAATCCTGGAATTATTTTCCGAATTAAATGGGACTCAAAAAAAATTTCAGGAAGCATTTGATCGAATGAACCAGAAGGTGAATGAGATTATTACCATGTGTCAAGAATACGCAGGGCCGCGTGTCTTGATTGTCTTTACCAAAGCACACTCAGTGACTTGTGAGCTCCCCAACTCTCAAACAGGAATAATGGTCTCAATGCTGGGGGCACATAATATTTTATCATCAAAATACCAGGTTAAAAATAAAACGCGTATTGATTTCAGCCTGGAGCGTATTGTTCAACTGGATCCGGATATTATTTTGCTAAACACCATGGGGGATGTGAAAGCCTGTCGAGAAAGACTCAAGAAAGAATTTGAAAGCAATGCAGCATGGCTTGCCCTAAAGGCCATTCAAAAGGATCAATTTCATGTGCTGCCCAAAAAATATTTTTTATATAAACCCAACGACAATTTTCCAAAAGCTCTGAAATATCTGGCCTGTTTGCTTTATCCTGAGCTTTCGGAATCATTGTCAGCCTTGGATTGAACAACGAACTGATATTAATGTGATGTTTTGTAGAAAAATGTTAGAAGAAAAAAAATACAAATCAAAACGGTTACTGATTCTTGTAGGACTGTTTTTTATCAGTATTTTGGGTTTTATGATCAGTTTAAAACTCGGATCGTTAAAACTGTCGATCCTACAGATATATGAAGCGCTTTTTCATGCCACTGAAGGGCCGAATTTCCAAATCATTTTCAATATTCGACTGCCACGCATTTTGGTTGCTGCCTGTGTGGGTATTTGTTTGTCATTATCAGGCTGTTTACTTCAGGGAGTGATGCGAAATCCTCTCGCTGCACCCCATTTAATCGGTGTATCATCTGGAGCCGGTCTGGCAGGCGTTGCGATTCTAATTTTGTATCCTGGTATTTATTATTTATTGCCGCCGGTGGCTTTTTCCGGTGCATTGATAACAACGATACTGGTTTACATGATTGCCTGGCAGGAAGGAATAAGGCCTTCACGACTCATTTTGGCGGGCGTGGCAGTTTCGTCATTTTTGGGAGCGATGATTACTGGTTTGATGATTTTTTTTCCAGACAGGGTTCACAGTGTCATTGGGTTTATGGTGGGAGGTCTGGCAGCCCGAACCTGGAAACACCTGAATATCATTTTACCTTACACCTTGATCGGTTTTTTAATGGTCAATTGTTCGGCCCGGCGCTTGAATATTCTAATGCTAGGTGATGACACAGCCAATAGCCTGGGACTTCATGTTGAACGAACCCGATTATTTTTTATTTCGATAGCGGCACTGTTGGCCGCCAGCGCAGTCAGTGTTGTAGGGTTGCTGGGCTTTGTCGGTCTGATCGTGCCTCATATTTCCCGACTCATTATTGGTTCGGATTACAAATTTTTGCTGCCAGCCAGCGCTCTCATGGGGGCCTCGCTGGTCATGATTTGTGATACAATTGCAAGAACCATTTTGGATCCTGTGGAAGTGCCAGTTGGAATTATCATGGCTTTACTGGGGGCCCCTTTTTTCTTGTATCTTTTGCGAAGCAGGATGTAAATGGATATAAACAGATGTTATTAAAAGCTGAAAAACTTCATTTAAGATATGGCAAACAAGCTCCGGTTGTGAATGATGTTAATTTTTCTCTGGCTCAGGGAGAATTTATGGTGCTCATTGGACCCAATGGTTCTGGAAAATCGACCTTGCTGAAATCTCTTGCCGGAATCTTGAAACCTTATTCAGGAGCGGTTTATATTAATAATCAGCCTGTTCACCAGTATAGTAAAAAAGCGTTGGCAAGATATCTGGCTTTTTTACCCCAGTCTCCTCTGACACCAGAGGATTTTACTGTCAGAGAAATTGTCAGTTTTGGTCGCAATCCACATTTAAAATGGAATGGGCGGATGACATCAAGGGATTGGGACATTGTTGATGAAGCCATTACCAGAACTCGACTCACACCTTTTCAAAATCGAAGGATCGACGCCCTGTCCGGTGGAGAGCGTCAACGCGCATGGCTCGCACTTGCCCTTGCCCAAAAACCAAAAATTTTGCTTTTGGATGAACCCACGACATTTTTGGATATCTGCTATCAATTTGAAATGTTGGAATTGATCAAATCTTTAAATATTACTCTGAATATATCAACAGTAATGGTATTGCACGATATTAACCAGGCGGCAAGGTATGCCAATCGAATTACTGTGGTGAACCAGGGCCGAATTGATGCATCTGGAACACCTGAAAATGTTATATCTACACAACTATTGGCAGATGTTTTTAATATAAAAGTTAATATTATCCGGGACAATGTTCATGATTGTCCCTTTATGATTCCTTTGGAAAGTTTAAGATCATAAAGATTAAGGCGTCGACCCAATTGAATGGGGCGACATTTTTTTTAATTCAATTTATATAGGAGGAAAACTCGAATGAAAATTGTAAAAATGATTATTGTGTTCATTACCGCGTTATTGGTTTTCAACAATTCTTTGCTGGCATCAGGTCATGGCCACAAGAAAGAAAAAAAGGTTGGAATATTGCTCGTGGCATTTGGATCAAGCGAAACAAGCGCTCAGATTTCTTTTCTAAACATTGAAAAGAAGGTTAAGGAAGCATTTCCGAGCATGCCAATTCGTTGGGCGTATACCTCACATATTATCCGGCATAAACTTGCCAAACAAGGAAAAATATTAGATTCCCCTGAAGTGGCAATGGCAAAAATGCTGGATGAAGGGTTTACACATGTTGCGGTGCAATCGTTGCATAGTATTGGCGGAGAGGAATATCATAACCTTCGTCGATCAGTTGGTGCTTTTAAGGGGTTGCGGGGTTTTAAGCGAATCATGCTGGGCTACCCTTTGATGTCTACCCAGGACGATATGGAACGAATCGTTGATGCCATCATTTCGAATATTCCTAAACAACGAAAGAAAAATGAAGCTGTTGTTTTAATGGGACATGGCTCACATCATCCATCTAATGCCTTTTATGCTGCACTGAATTTTCAGGTACAGCTGAAAGATCCCAATATTTTTATTGGCACAGTTGAGGGATATCCTGAACTTGACTTAATCCAGTCTTTACTGTTAAAAAAACAAATCAAAAAGGCATATCTCATGCCTTTTATGTCGGTTGCAGGTGATCATGCAAAAAATGATATGGCTGGAAATGAAGATGATTCTTGGAAGTCGATGTTGACCAAAGCTGGAATCAGTTGTGTCATAATATTAAAAGGAACGGCTGAATATGATAATTTTGTGAATATCTGGGTCGATCACCTTAAGAAAGTCCTGGCGCACTTTAATTAATTGGTGCCAACAAAAAAGAGGTTGAGCACAAAATATTTTCCTTTATTTCTTAGCCCTGAATGGGCTAAGAAATATTGTATGAGTGATGTTCGCAAAATATTATCGTCCAACTTTGGTTGAGAATCACTATCTTCGCTCGGAGACGCATAGCCGTGGGGCTCTAAAAGTTTATATTCAATCATGATTTCGGTAAAGAATTAAATAATTTTAACCCAATATGAAGGATGCCGAAAGTATGAACCATCAACGTTTTCAATAATGGAACATAAAATGACCACTGAACATAATTGTCAACTATATTTTCTTGGCGTAGGTCCGGGAGATCCTGAATTGCTAACATTAAAAGCAGTTAGAATCATTCAGGACTGTGATATAATGTTTGTTCCGGTTCGAAAAAAAAACGAAACTGATTCTCTTGCATTGGAGATTGTAAAAAAAGGAGTTGATATTGAACAAAAGCGAATTGTATACCTTCACTTTCCTATGATTAAGGGCGCAAAAAATATGCTTAAGGCATTAACACCTGCTGTTGAAACCATTGAAAAAGAATTGTCAAAGGGAAGCAATGGATGTTTTGTCACCCTGGGATGTTCAACGATTTATTCAACCGCCGGTAACTTATATGCATTACTAAAAGAAAAGTCCATCTCCATGCGCTTTATTCCTGGTGTGAGCGCAATCAATGCAACAGCTGCTGTATGCGGCTTTCCCCTCGTGTTTTCTGAAGAAAAACTAGCAATCCTACCAGCAACGTATTCAGTAGATCAAATTGATTGGTATCTTGATCAATTTGATGTTGTGGTGCTCATGAAGGTTCATTCCAGCCTGGCAGTGATCAGGCAGATTATTGAAAAAAAGCATTTAATGAATACATCATTTATAGTTGAAAAAGCTAGTTTTGACGAACAAAGGATGACCTGTTTAAATGAACTAAAGGATGATTATAAACCCAATTATATGAGTACGTTATTAATTAAAAAAACAAATCATTAAAGTGGTGGTTTTGGGTAGGTGCTCACCAGGCATTCTGGCTTTATTTTGAGCTTTTTTTCCAGGTATTCCTAAAAAAAAGCCCCCAATTAAAAAAATTGGGGGCAAAAATCACATGATGAACAATTATTCAGATTTCGTGTCGCAACTGGCAGGCATTTCAGCAAGGCATTTTAGTTTTTGATACCCCTCTTGCACTTCAATTTCAAGTTGTTTGTGAAGTCTTGATGCTTCCTCTGGGAAGGTTTTTTGGAGTGAGGCATATCGAATCTCACCATTGAGGAACTCCTGAAGTTTTCCATCAGGTTCTTTGGATTCCAATATCAATGGGTTTTTGCCTTCTGCCTTAAGCATTGGATTATAGCGATACAATGGCCAATAACCACATTCAACAGCCAGCTTTGATTCTTCCTGGCTTTTTCCCATACCCTTTTTGATACCATGATTGATACATGCAGCATAGCACATAATACATGATGGGCCATCATAGGCTTCTGCTTCAACAAAAGCTTTAAGGGTTTGCTGTTTGTTTGCGCCCATGGAAACTTGAGCAATATAAACATATTCGTATGTTCGAAGCATGGCGCCCATATCTTTTTTGCTGGTTTTCTTTCCTGATGCTGCAAATTTGGCAACAGAGCCGGTTGGTGTGGCTTTGGAAGATTGTCCACCTGTGTTGGAATAGACCTCTGTATCATAAATGATGACATTGATATCTTCTCCTGATGCCATCACATGGTCAATACCGCCAAACCCAATGTCATAGGCGGCACCATCACCCACAAAAATCCAATATGATTTTTTGGTGAACAATTTAGACAAGGCCATCATTTCGCTGGCAATGGGATTACTGGCATATTCAGGCAACATTTTTTTCAGTTCGTCACCATATTTTCGAGATAGCTCTGGGTCACGTTGATTATCCAACCAGCCTTGTAAAGCGGTTTTCACATGATCTGGAAAATCGCCTTCCAGGGCCTCGGTGGCCAGATCTGCCAGGCGTTTACGTTGCTGAATGGCTCCGAGGAGCATACCATAGGTAAACTCTGCGGCATCTTCAAACAGAGAATTTCCCCATGTGGGGCCAAATCCATCTTTATTGGTACAATAGGGCACTGATGGTGCGGATCCACCCCAGATGGAGGAACAACCGGTGGCATTGCCAATAATCATTCGTTCACCAAACAACTGGGTTAGCAGTTTGGCATATGGCGTTTCACCACATCCTGCACATGCGCCCGAAAATTCGAGCAATGGTTGATAAAACTGACTTCCCTTCACTGTATTTCTTTTGGCTAGATCTTCGCGAATTGGAATCTTTTCACTGTATTTATGATAAGGAATTTGCTTTTCAGTTTGTGTGGCCAATGGTTTCATGAGTAAGGCAGGTTTTTTGGCCGGGCAAATATCGGCACAATTACCACATCCCAAACAATCTAGTGTTGAGACCTGAATTCTGAAATGATAGCCTTTCAGTTCCTTGCCCAAGGCTTTCTTTGCTTCATAACCAGCTGGGGCATTTTTGACCTCATCATCAGACAGCAGAACCGGACGAATGGCAGCATGGGGGCAAACCATGGCACATTGGTTACACTGAATACAGTTATCCATCACCCATTCCGGGACATTGATTGCAACCCCGCGCTTTTCATATTTTGTTGTGGAAACAGGAAATATGCCATCCGGCGTAAATGCACTGACCGGCAATTTATCTCCCTCTTGAGCCAGCATCGGACGCATGACATTTTTCACAAAATCAGGTTCATCCACTTCTTCAACGGCTTCATCTGCAACATTGGCCCAGGATTCTGGATAATCAATTTCAATGAGATGATCCAGCGTTTTATCAACGCCATCGACATTCATCTTGACTATACGATCACCTTTTTTGCCAAACATTTTTTGAATTTCTTTTTTCAAATATTCAATGGCATCATCCACAGGAATAATATTGGCCAATTTAAAAAATGTGGTCTGCATAATCATGTTAATACGTCCACCCAAACCAACAGATTGCGCTATCTTAACCGCATCAATGGAATAAAACTTGAGCTTTTTCTCTGCAATGGTGCGGCGAATGTAGGCGGGGATGTTCTTTTCCATATCCGAGACAGACCATGAAGAATTAATCACAAAGGTGCCGCCAGGCTTGATACCATCAAGAATATCATACATATCCACGTAGGCAGGATTATGACAGGCAATGTAATCTGCTGTATTGATCAGGTAGGTGGATTGAATGGGATTTTTTCCAAAACGTAAATGCGAAATGGTGACACCACCCGATTTTTTGGAATCATATGCAAAGTATGCCTGAGCAAACAAATCTGTATTGTCGCCAATAATTTTAATTGCACTTTTGTTGGCACCAACAGTACCATCAGCGCCAAGTCCCCAGAACTTACAACTGACAGTGCCTTCAGGCGCAACATTCAGTGGTTCTCCCACTGGAAGGGACGTGTGAGAAACATCATCGACAATACCAACAGTAAAATGATTTTTCGGCGTGCTTGCCTGCATGTTATCAAAAATCGATTTTACCATGGCAGGTGAAAATTCTTTTGAACCCAAACCATATCGACCTCCCACGATTTTTGGAAGTGCACCCACTTGATCGCGGTTTTCAAAATAAGTGGAACAAACATCTAAGTATAAAGGTTCACCCAAAGCGCCAGGTTCTTTTGTTCGATCCAAAACACTGATACATTTGACTGAGCTGGGCATGGCTTTCAAGAAGTCTTCAGCAACAAAAGGACGATACAGGCGAACTTTGATCATGCCAACAGATTCGCTTTTGTCTGCCAGGTAATTGACTGTTTCATCAATGGTTTCATTGGAAGATCCCATCGATACAATCACATTTTGTGCATCCGGAGCGCCTACATAATCAAATAGATTGTAAGTGCGGCCTGTCAAATCAGAGACTTTTTTCATGCAGGACCGGACAACATCAGGTAATCTGTCATAATAGAGATTGGATGCTTCAGCAGCTTGAAAATAAACATCAGGATTTTGAGCTGTACCTCTCAACTCAGGTCGTTCAGGATTGGCAGCTCGGGCTCTAAATTCGGCAACTTTCTCCATATTGATCAATTTCGCCATATCTTTGAAATCAATCATATGGATTTTTTGATATTCATGTGACGTCCGAAAACCATCAAAAAAATGAACAAATGGGACACTGCCTTCAATTGCAGCTAAATGAGAGACCAGTCCAAGGTCCATGACTTCCTGAACTGACGCGGATGCTAACAATGCAAATCCGGTTTCGCGAACTGTCATGACATCCTGATGGTCCCCAAAAATTGAAAGAGCATGTGTTGCAATGGCGCGTGCAGTGACATGAATTACGCCTGGCAATAATTCCCCTGCTATTTTATACATATTGGGAATCATTAACAACAGACCTTGTGAGGCTGTAAATGTTGTTGTCAGAGCACCGGAAACAAGCGAACCATGTACTGATGCCGCCGCACCTGCCTCTGATTGCAATTGACGAACAAGCATAGACTGACCAAAAATATTTTTTAGCCCAGATGCTGCCCATTCATCGGCAATTTCACCAACCGGTGATGATGGGGTAATAGGATAAATTGTGGCAACATCGCTCATCCCATATGCGACATGGGCTGCGGCTGTGTTACCATCTAATGTTTGCATTTGTTGAGACATGTTGTTTTTTTCTCCTTTACTTAAATTAATATTCCAATGTAAATTTTTAACATAGTTTCCTTTATCATTTTTTCAAGTTAGAATTCAATAAAAAATAAATATTATTTTAAAAATCAAATGATTATAAAAAATGGTTATGAGCATAATTTAATATAATGGGGAATCAACCTCTTTTTTAGTGCAACAAAGCCGGTTATTTTTTTCTACGTATTAAGGAATGCACGAATAAGTAGGGGGTTTTCATTTAATAATGATTCATTCATTTTTTTTAGCCATCATTCCACGAAAAAAAGATGAAATAAAAAACACTTTTATATTTTTCATATCTTGATTTTATTAATAATTCTAGTATATTTAATTTAAATGCTTTATTATTTATCATTTACCGGGCATTCAATAATGGGGTTTTTTTTTAGCCCTGCAAGGGCGTCACATAACAGCCCGGGCAACGCCCTGGGTAATTCATTATACAGAATCATCATGGTCGAAAAACGAAAAGGAACAAATATTTATTGAGGAGTTTATTTTAAAAGTATTCCTTAGGGAAGCTTTGAATACAAACTCCCCATTTATAATGTTTGATTGTTCAATAATCAACATCAAGCATATGCGTAGCCAACAGTTCATTCTTTTTTTGAACCATGATGACACCGAAGAAGATGAATATAAAGTGTCTTTTTTTTCATCTTATTCACCTTCTTCAGTGTCTTCATGGTTCAGAAACGAATCAACAATTATTGAATAATGAGGAACTTATTTTCAGAGCTTTCCTTGGTAGTGACCACTTTGAAAATGCGCCCTAAATAAATGCCAACAAAGAATAAAGGATTCGCAGATGAGAAAGATTATTTTAGATATTATGATTTATTTGCTTTTTACGCAAGTGGTTTTTGCAGGACAATCTGTCACCTTAGCCACTCTTGAGTGGGAGCCGTACATTGGTCCGAATATGGATAACTTGGGGTATGTTCATGAAATTGTTTTGGAGGCATTCAAGCAGACCGGCGTAAATGCGGATATTCAATTTTTTCCCTGGGCACGTTCTGTTAAAGCTGTCAAGGCAGGAAAAATGGATGGCCTTTTTCCTGTTTATTTTAGAGAAAGTCGCTTGAAAGATTTTGTTTTTTCAGGTGCATTTCCAGGTGGACCGGTGGGACTTTTCAAGCAGAAAAAAAATAAAATTGAATATAGCGTTGATCCGCAAAAAAAACCAACTGAAGCCTTAAAAGCATTAAAACAATATCGGTTTGGGGTTGTACGTGGTTATGTCAACACCAAAGCATTTGATGAAGCGAATTTTTTAACGAAAGATGATGTCAATAGTGATGAAACCAATCTAAAAAAGCTGTTCAAAGGCCGTGTCGATTTGATATTTATAGACAAGTATGTGGCCAACTATCTCATTGTGCGTAAATATCCCCATTATCTTTTCGAGCTTGAATTTATGGAACCGCCACTGGAAGTTAAACAATTGTATGTTGCTTTTTCAAAAAAAGCAAAGGGATACCTAGAAAAACAAAAGGCGTTTAACGAAGGGTTGGAAAAATTGAAAAAGGAAGGCTTGCTCGAAATCATTATGGAAAAGCATGGTTTTTAGCACTTTAATTGTTGCTTAGGAAAACTCAAAAAATAAGATCCTCATTTAATAATTGTTCATTTTGTTTTTTGAACCATGATTACACTGAAGAAGATGAAGAAAATGAATTTAAAGTGTTTTTTATTTCATCTTATTCATCTTCTTCAGTGTAATCATGGTTCAAAAAACAGAATGAACAATTTTGTACGAATGTACTTGATGACTTATCAAGGATTTTTAAAAGAGGAATTTATTTTTCGAGAATTCCTTAACTTTCAACGTCAGGAAACGATTTATGCCAATCAACAAATTACCTCAAATTAGTATCCTTATAGCAGAAGATAATGAGGTCAATCTTTTTTTACTGAGCAAAGTGTTCGAGCAAGAAGGATGTCAACCCAAATTATGCAAGGATGGTTTGTCTGCATATAAGGCATTTCACAAAGATTTCTACGCATTGGTCATTCTGGATATTGGCCTTCCCGACCAGGATGGATTAACAATATGTAGAAAAATTCGAAAATTGCCAAAAGGGGATCAATGTTTTATCCTGATCTATACAGGATATTCAGATTCAGACAAACTCAACGAAGCACTGGAAGCAGGTGCGGATGATTTTCTAAACAAATCAATTAGCCCCAGCCAATTTCGACTTCGAATAAAAATTGCCCTTCGAACTGTTCGCAGTCAGCTTGAAAAGTACCAGGCTGCCATATCCATACAAGAAAGTGAACGAAAAGTTCGGGCAATCATTGATGCCAGTCCAGATATTGTTGTGATGATCGATAAAACAGGTGTTGTGCTTGATGCCAATCGCATGCTATGCAAAGTAATGAATGCCAATTTATCCGAGCTATTGGGCAAAAACATTTTTACTTTTTTGCCTGAAAGTGTTTCAAAAGGCAGAAAAGCAGCTCTACAGAAGGTGCTTTTGTCAAATCAAGCGGTTCAATTTTTTGATAGTGAAGACACTGTTTACTATAAACATAATGTTTATCCTATTATTGAGTCTGATGAAAGTATCAAAAAAATAGTTATTTATTCTACTGATATCACACGTGAAAAAGAATTGTCTACACAAAGCAAAGAAAGTGAAGATCGCTATCGTCATCTGTTTGAATACACCTCTGTACCATTGTGGGAGCGGGATTATTCAGGACTAATGGATGACCTGGATGAGCTATACCAGGCTTATGGTCCAGATGGGTTTATCGATTATCTGTTATATCATCCTGATGTTTTTTGGGAAATGATCTCTCGGGTAAAAACATTGACAGTCAACCAGGCATCGTTGGATATTTTTGGTGCGTTGAATGCAAGGCACTTCATAGAAAAAACATCATATATTTTTACAGAAAAATCCATTCAAGGCATTCTGCTCGTTTTCAAAACAATGGTTCAAAAAAAAAGATTGGTCTCCGATGAAATAATTCTTCAACGATTTGATGGCACATATCTGAACATGCTATTTCAATGGGTTGTCATGCCGGGAGCAGAAAAGGATTACTCAAGGGTATTGGTCTCAATGATCGATATTACCGCCTTAAAAGAAACCGAAAATAAATTACGCAATGAAAGAAATTTTAATACGGCTATTCTGGATAACGCCAACACCATGATTATGGTGACTGACTGGTATGGTCAAATAGTCAGATTCAATCAGACCTGTCAGCAATTGATGGGATGTTTAGAGACCGATGTTTTAAATACCTGTTATTGGGATTTGCCTTATACTGAAGACTCTGAGAACACAACAAAACAATCTTTCGAATACATAAGAGACTCCAAACATTTACAAACCTTTGAGTGTATTTGGAGAGGAAAAAATAACAAAAGATGTTTGATTTCCTGGTCAAAAACAACGATGGTCGAAAATGATAACCATCCATTACATATTGTTTTTGTTGGGATGGATATCACTGAAAAGAGAAAAGCAGAAAATGAAGCCCAGCAACGTCAACAGCAACTCATGCAAGCAGATAAAATGGTGGCTTTAGGAACCCTTGTATCCGGTGTGGCGCATGAAATCAACAATCCGACAGGCGTCATATCTTTGAATGCGCCTCTGCTTAACAAATCCTGGAATGCCATTCTTTCAGTGATTAACACACATGAAAATGTGCAAGAAATCTTTGAATCCAGCGGTGTCTCCTTAAAAAAACAACAAAAAAGAATTCCATACTTAATTGAACAGATCATTGGCAGTGCGCGACGAATAAAACAAATTGTGACCGAACTGAAGGACTATGCACGCCAGGATCTGACAGATATGAATCAAAAAATTGATATCAATGATGTGGTGAAAACATCTGTGAATCTGGTGATCAACAAAATCAAAAAATCTACACATAATTATTCGTTTCAATATTACCCCAATGCGTTAATTGTCCAAGGCAACTTTCAACGACTGGAACAGATTGTGATCAATGTGTTAATCAATGCCTGTGAAGCCCTGACAGACACGAGCCAAAAAATATCAGTGAACACTTATCCTGATGAAACCCTATCATGGGCGGTGATTCAAATTTCTGATCAGGGTGTTGGCATTTCTGAACAGGCCCTGAAAACGCTATTTGATCCTTTCTTTACCACAAAACGAGACAATGGTGGGACAGGGTTGGGCATGGCAGTTTCTCGCGGAATTATTGAAGAGCATGAAGGTGTTATTAATTATTCCTCCCGACCCGGACAGGGCACAATTTGTCAGATTAAGCTTCCAGTTGTTTCATAAAGAAGGCTTGACACAGAACCAATATTGTATTGGGATTATTTTTAAAAAAGCCTCCTTTTTAGAATGCGCCCTATTGTCTTGATGATCAACTTATTTTTAGCGTTTTCCTTAGGAAAACACGAACCATACGTTCTTTAGTGTAACCCAGGTGTAAAATAAATCTATGTTGAGGCATAAAAATTGCATAATATTTTTCGCCAAATTTTAAGGAATAACCATTTAAAATGATTGAAAAATTAAAAGGGGGAACTTATTATTCGAGAATTCCTTAGTAAATCTATTTGGCATAATACAAACCAGGTATAAACATGAACTTAAGAAGAATCATTCCTTATTTTCTATTTTTTGGGTGTATTCTAATACATGCACAAAGTTTTTCTTTCAGCTTTAAGAATACACAGCCAAGTATTGTTTCCAATACACCTGAAACTGTTGTCCTAAAAAATGGAACAAATTATCAAATCACAGGAGGCATACCAAACAATCATACGTTGCTGCATTTATTTCAGCAATTCAATCTTTACAAAGGAGAGCAAGCCTATTTTAAAGATTCAGGCTTCATCAATACAATCGCAAAGGTGAATGGCGGAGATCCTTCGTGGATAAATGGACACCTGAAATCATCTGCCAGCCATTTCTTTCTCATTAATCCAAATGGCCTGGTATTTGGGCCTGATGCGACCCTTGACGTTGCTGGCTCCTTTTATGCAACAACTGCTGATGAAATCAATGTTGAAAATGCATCTGTTTTCAATAAAAACCATCCACAACAAGAATCCATTCTTCATATGGCGCCGACCATCTCCTTTGGCTTTCTTGACAATGACGTTGCTGATATTGAAATCAGAGGGGATACCACTCAATCGCTGTCAGGTCTACATCTTAAAGATAACCAAACTCTTTCTCTGATCGGTGGTGATGTTCGTATTAATAATAAAGCCATTATTAAAGCGCCAGGGGGGTCCATTCATTTGATCAGTCTTGACTCAAAAGGAACTGTGAAACTGAATTTAAATGAAATTAATGTGCTCAATATCCTTCAGTTGGGTGATATAGAAATCCTTGAAAAATCTACCCTTGACACCAGTGGCCCAGGTGGAGGCAATATACTGATTCGGGCCAATCAATTGAATGTTAATAACAGTCGGATACAGGCGGTTACCAATGGCAGCATAAATGGTGGATTGGTCGATATATCAGTCAATGACCTGTTGTTTAAGTATGGCGGATATCTTGACTCCTCAACAAATTTTACTGGAGATGCAGGAACCATAAAAATTGTCGCATCTGGTGATGTGACATTTCAAGGAGAGAATGATTTAAATCAACTAACTGGTATTGCTTTACGTTCGCTATCAACATTACCTGATGCCGGTAATGCTGGAACGATAACCATTGAGGCATCCAATGTATTGTTTTTGGATGGGGCATCCATTGATTCCGCAACGCTGGGCACTGGTGATGGCGGTGAAATTCAAATCCATGCCCGGAAAAAAATAACATATATGGGGAATTCATTTCTTGGCAGGGGCAGTCATATGGAAGTGGCATCCTTGTATTTGTTTGAAGGCGCTGGTCCGGCAGGAAGTATTCGGCTGGAGGCAAAAGATATTCATTTTGGGGGGATTGCTTTTATTAATTCTACATCTGATGGCCCGGGGATGAGTGGTCATATTGACATTCTCGCCCATGAAACCTTTTCTGTTTTTGGAGAACGTGTCGGTTCTAGGGTTGGGCTGATTATTGCTGGAACCTGGCAAAAAAGACCTAATGGCGGACCGGGTGGCAATGTGTCTATTAGAGCCAAAAACATGGATTTGAAAAATCTGGCGATGATCAATACATCGACTGATGGCGAAGGAATGGGGGGATATGTCGATATTGTTGTCACTGAAACAGCTACTTTTGATCGCAACGCCACTATCCAGGTGGTCACTTCCTCAAAAGACGATTTTGCCGGTGATGGCGGCAACCTATCTTTAAAAGCAAAAAAGCTGGTTTTAAAGAATGGATCAACTATAAATTCAACATCATTTGGACATGGTAAAGCCGGTAAGATTTACCTTGATATTACAGAAGAGCTGCTCTTAATTGACAGTTCCATTACTGGTGAGGTTTCCCTGGATAGTAATGGGGGAAATGGCAATCTTGTGGAAATTCATGCAGGGAGAATCACCCTTTTGAATGATTCAAAAATTTCCACAACCAGTGCTAATATTGGTGATGCGGGGGATATTTACATTGAAACTAATATGTTATCCTTATCTGGAAAATCATGCATTATTTCCAAAACAACCAATGCCGTTGGCGGAAATGCCGGAAAAATTGATATCAATACACAAACACTTTTCATTGATGGTTCTGATGCGATGATTTCAACTTCCAGCAATGGTTCAGGAATGGGCGGTAGTATCACAATTAATGCCGAACAGATTGATCTGAAATCTGGAAAAATAACATCTGAAAGCCTTTATGCGCCAAATACCCCATATGACTCTTTTGTACAGTTTCAAGAAAACATTCTAAATACAGGAGACATTGTCGAATTTCCCTATCAACGAGCTCTCATATGGTATTATGTCTATAACAACCAATTATTCTATATGGATAAACAATTTTATTTTATTCGATCAGTTGATGAACTTTACAAACTGAATCAAACATATGATGTCAACAATGGAGATGTGGCCTGGTTCATAGATTCAGATGGACATACAACGCAGTATGTATTTAGCGATTGGTATCGTGGAAAAGGATGGGCAAAAGTCAATGAGACACTGGAACCTATTCTTTTCGATAATATTGAAGATATTTACCAATTGGAAGATGACTATGAGCCGGGTGAAACCCCGCCATACGAGAATGGTGCCAGGCTGAAATATGTCAATCCACTGAATAACAAAACAGCCATGTTTGTTTATTGTTACATGCCTCGTACTAACGATGTTGGAATATTTGTCAAATCTGTTCGGCTCAACCAATTTTTGATTAAACATTCCAATGAACTTTCGGCATTAAAAACTGAGAAGGATCTTAAAAATCAAGCGGTTGCTATGGTTCAAAATGATATAGGTGAAATTGAAACCACATATATTCTTCATTCTGGTGAATGGGTCAGGGTGAATAAAATCCGCCAGTTTGATAACTCTGAGTACGCAATTAAACAGCTTCATCAGGCGGGTGATATTGCCAACCTTCCCTTTCATCCTTCGAATCGAATTTACACAGGTAAGGAATGGATCCATATAAAAAATACCTACGATATCAACGATCCCTCTGAACTGACATTGATTGATGGAAAGGTGGGGGATATTGCAACAGTGGCAAATAATAAGACCAATATAAAAACATACTTGTTTATTGACAACCAATGGAAGCCATTTTTTCAGTCAGGAAATGCAGGTACAATTGTCATGAATGCGTCCAAACTCAATATGGATCAACTAAGTGTCATTTCAACCTCAACAACAGGCAATGGGCATGCTGGAAATATTTGTCTAAATGCCAGGGAAATCAATCTAAACCATGAATCACAGATAACGTCCGAAAGCCTGTCACTCTTTTCCGGAGGTCAAGCGGGTTTTGTTGATATCAATCAATCCAAGAGTTCGGGCTTATTAACGATTCAAAATATCAGCGGTGTGTTAACCGATTCTGTGAGTTCAGGCGGTGGCAAGATTTCCATTCGAAATAATCGGACAATCCTTTTAAATAGCAGCATCACAACCAATGTAAAGGATGGTTCGGGCAATGGAGGAGATATAAGTCTTTCTTCCAAACAGTTTGTATTAAACAGAAGTCGTGTTTCTGCAAACGCCATTGATGGTGATGGAGGGGCTATTTTTATTGTTTCTGATTTTTTTATCAAGTCTTCGGAAACAATCATTGAAGCATCCTCAGAACGTGGAAATGAAGGGACTGTCAAAATTGATGCGCCAGATTTAAATATTGACAGCAAGATGATGAACCTTCCAAACGATTTTTTGGATGCATCCCAATGGATAAAAACCGCTTGCAATAAAAGAGATCGCCGCAATGCCAGCCGACTCATCTTTAAAAAGTATGTGGTACCACCGAAATTGAATATTTATCAGAGTTCACCTCATTGATGAGAGCTCTGAAAATCAAGGCGCTAAGTAAGGGGTATAAATATTTGGTTATCGTTTGGATTTCAATTACTTAGGAAAGCTCTGAAAACAAGTTCCCCATTTATTACGAAACCAACAGTTCATTTTTTTTTGAACCATGATTACGCTGAAGAAGATGAATAAGATGAAATAAAGACACTTTAAATTCATTTTATTCATCTTCTTCAGTGTAATCATGGTTCAGAAACGAATCAATAAATATTGAATAATGAGGAACTTATTTTCAGAGCTTTCCTTAGAAAAGCCCGATAAACCTATGTTCGAGAATGAATTAGAAACGTTTGCCTTCGGTCATAGGTTCGCAAGCGATTGTTGTCAGGAATGTTTATTTTTTTGCATAATTAAAAACATAGTATTTTTCAGGAGGGGGTAAACCAAAGGAAAATGGTAATAAACCCCATGATCCATGAAAGCCGGCGCTTTTTTGACGGCTCATTAAGGCAATCGGGATTGTCAAATTTTTTTTTAGGCAAATGATATGATAATCCTGCGGGTTTGTTGGCCATAAGATATTACTATTATTCTCTGGGATAATTAAATAATTCTTTGTTGTTAAGATTGGCGGATTTTGATAATTCAATCGCTTAACACCATGAATACTTGTCATGTAATATGACCAACCCCATCCCCCTTCAAAATAGGAATTTTCAGGGGGTAAGACCTTCATGATTGTATCCGCAGCTTCCTTTTGAGATCTTGCCAGTTCTTCATCAGACATGCCTATAATGAGTGAAAACATAAAAAAAAATACAAATAGAAAGCGTTGTTGATTTAATGATGTTTTTGATCGTATAATATCACTAAAAAGAATGGATAATGGAGCAATCATGGGCAACATTGTTCTCGCATTTACTGTCCAATTAATAAAAGACGAAAAAATAAATGTACCGGCTATCCATAAACCTGTTAACCAATAATAATGTTTTTTATTTGGATCTTTATTTTGAAATAAATATTTTCCCAGGCATATGAATCCAGATAACCCGATTGATGCCATCAAGATCAGTTGAAGTTTAGAAAAAACATTTAATGGTACCCAGACCAGCTGATTTAAGTTAACCAAAAAGACAAACACTGCAGCCAATAATATTGGTATGAGCCTTAACTGAGTTATCCACCAGATAAAGCAACCTCCAAAAAAAGATAAGCCAATAATAATTCGTCGAGGATCCAAAGCGTCATCATGAGCGGGCCGCAAAAGTGCTCTGTGCAAAAGGCCTTGGCCATATAGTTTCATTGTAAAAATCTCAAAGAAAATTGCAACAGCGATAGGAATCAACAAAAACAAGAGTTTAGGATGAACAGTTTTGTTTTTTAGAATTGAAAATACAAAAAGAAGTGGTGCTGCTGTGATCCCAAAATACTTGCTTAAAAATGACAGGCTGATACAAATACTTGAAAATAAAAAAAAACGAAGATTGTTCTTTTTTTCCCCTTCTATCCAAAAAATGATAGACCATGTAAAAAAACATGTCATTATAACATCTGACATAATGGCAGGCGCACAGCACATATACACAGGGGTTGCTATGGCAAAACATCCTGCATAGAAACTGTCACTTCCAAGCAATTCTGCGAGTTTGTGAATACCAGTGATTAAAAAGATGCAAGGAATCATAAAAATCAGATGATAAAAAAATTCATTATTTATTATTTTGCTTGCAATCGCAATGATATAGCAGACAAGAGGTGGATTGAAAAAAGTTTGAAAAATCAAACCTTTTTCGTTTGATCCGAAAAAATTGTACCATTCATGAATGTCATGGGTTGCAATATGATTCCCAATGCTAACAAAAAGACCATCGTCTATGTGTAATGGCTTATTTATAAAAAAAATATTCAGCGAAATTGCCAAAATAATCAAGATAAATTTGGGATTTAGATCCATTTGGGCTTCACTCTTTTTAAGTTGATTGATTGGGTTAAAAAAATGAATACTTTTTGGGAATGAGCCCTCACCTTGTTTGAGATCCATTTATCTTGCGCCGCATGTTAGAAAATAAATACTATTTCCCAGGTATATCCATATTTATTTTTTCGCATGAGAAATTAAAGGCTTTTTCCCCTTTTGCTTAAAACTTAATACGATTTTTTCTGCCTTATCAAAAGGGACTGTAACAAAAGAAAATTTTTCCATCACTTGCACGTCTTTAATTTGCTTGGATTTCACAGAAACTTTGCTCATAATTAAAGAAACAAGCTTTTTGGGTGTGATTTTGTCTTTTTTGCCAAGAGCAACAAATAGTCTTGCTTTTCCTTGTTGATTCAGTTGTTTTATGGGGGGAGCAAGGTCTGTTATTTCTCCATAAGTATCTGCACTGAGTTCTTCTTCAAAGCAATAGTTCAGCATCGCGGCCATCATGTCTGTGGGGTCTTGGTCTTCTAATAGTTTTTTCGCCCATGTATAATATTTTTTATCAACATCTTCTTCAAGCAGCGATTTCAGATCCTCAAATATTTTTTTCTTTTTAGCATGAATGATATCTTTGACTTTCGGAACAGATGATTTTTTGATATCTGCTTTGGCGATGCGTTGAATAAAACGTAAACGATTATATTCACTTGGCGTAATAAATGTGATCGCAGTACCCTCATTGCCCGCTCTTCCGGTGCGGCCAATGCGATGAACATATGACTCTGGATCTTGTGGGAGTGCGTAGTTGATCACATGGGATAAATTGTTTACATCAATACCTCGCGCGGCAACATCAGTCGCCACAAGAATATTGATGCGTTGCTTTTTAAATTTATCAAGAGTACGTTCCCTTTGAGCTTGTGATATATCTCCATGGATGGCTTCAGCATCATACCCTCTATCGATCAAACGATTTACAAGGTCATCAACATCCATTTTGGTTCGGCAAAAAATTAATCCATAAAAATCATCTGTAATATCAATAATTCTGCATAAGGCCTCAATTTTGTCTGATGCTTTGATTTCATAATAGATTTGCTCAGTCAGGTGAGGTGTCAGTTGTTTCTTTTTGACTTTAAGGAAAGTATAACCTTCCATATAATTATTCGCAAGGCTTTTAATTTTTTCAGGTATCGTTGCAGAGAATAAGAGTGTTTTTTTATCGGGATTTGTATGTTTCATAATTTCTTCAATGTCTTCAATAAACCCCATATTTAACATTTCATCAGCTTCATCAAGCACCAATTGGTGAATTTCTCCAAGAAAGAGGGTTTTTCGATTCAAATGATCAATCACTCTTCCAGGCGTCCCTACAATGATATGAACCTTTTTTTTCAATCTGCGAAACTGTTGATCAATGGATTGGCCGCCATATATTGGAATAATTTTTAAATCTTTACTTCCTTTGAGAGAATTAATTTCTTCTGCAACTTGAATCGCTAGCTCTCGTGTCGGAACAAGAATCAGCGCCTGAATTGTTTTTTGTTGGGTATCAATCATGTCAATTAAAGGTAAGCCGAAAGCAGCTGTTTTTCCTGTGCCGGTTTGGGCTTGTGCAATAAGGTTGCAATTATTTTGCAACAGGACTGGAATGGTCATGGATTGAATTGTGGTTGGTTCTTCAAATCCTTTTTTGTTGATGGCTTCAATCACTTTTGGTGAAAGTCCAAGATCATTAAACGTGTTTTGATGGTTCATTGTTTCTCTCTTTTGTGCTTTGCAGCTTAACTTGTTTGAAAAATCTTAAAAAAAAATTTAACCGGATGTGGCTTTCGCCGGCATCCTTATAATCGCTTAGGAAAGCTATGAAAATAAGTTCCTCATTTTTCAATATTTGTTGATTCGTTTCTGAACCATGATTAGACTGAAGAAGATGAATTTAAGGTGTCTTTATTACATCTTATTCATCTTCTTCAGTGTAATCATGGTTCAAAAAAAGAATGAACTGTGGGCTAAGTATATGCTTGAAGTTTAATTCTTGAACAGTCAAACATTATAAATGGGGAACTTATTTTCAGAGCTTTCCTTACTTATCAACAAATATAATCATTGTTTTATATTATGCATGTATAGAATACAAAATAAATAGAGTGTCGCTAAAATGGCTGGCTTTACTTTCGGATTATGTTTATATTATCAATCTCCTCTTTTTACCACTCTGCCCTCAGTCAAGGCGATGGCTTGCAATGAGGAGACTGATGTCATTGAAGGGCACACTATAGATATATTAAATCTTGGCAGTCAGATTGATATTGCGGATTATATTCAAAATATGGATTGATATTTTTTTCAATCCTTAAAATTCTTAAATTCCCCAAAATAATTGGAGGTCAGCGTTTCATTCTTTTTTATTATGAAAATAAGACATTACATATGCCATCCCCACCAGGAATATGGTTAAACCGGCCACATTGACCGGTTTGATTTCTTGAAAAAACATACGCGATATAATAACAGAAAAAGCCAGACCAACGATCATCCGAATGATAAATATTGCAAAATTCATGATTTTTTTCCTTTTGTCTTTCTGAGAAAACTCAGCCTCCAAATGAGTACAATAAATAAAATAAATAACTGGCTGATTCCATTGGAAAAATTCATTGTGTCTATAAAACATCGTCCATCATCCAGGCTCTTGTCATTAAACGCATTCCAGTTTTCATCAATTTCAAGGGTAATGGTGCTCAAGTGCTTGATTTTTAAAAGCACCAATCCATCATCCTGAATCATAAATGGCAAAGGTTCTTTTTGAAATCCGGCAGAAGGATTAGAACTATCACGTACCACAACATGGAGAATATCTTTGGCCTGAGACAGCCTATTTCGTTGAATGCCTTCAAAATATGATGAATATCGGTTCAAATGTAATGGCACTGTAATTTCTGGGGCGTTGTCCTTACGATTGTCTTTGGCATTATACAATATCTGATCTCCATTCAGGGTTTTAAATTCAATGCTGATTCCATCACTGACCCCATCTCCACCAAAGGTATAATATGTCACATGGGCAACGATTTCTTTTGTAGCGGTTAACTCTCCAGAGTGACCTGTTGTTTCGAGATATTCTAATGGAATTGGAGGTATGGATACGCCTTTGTGATTGATATCTCCAGTACTGTCTTTAAACGAAAGGTTCAAATCCACACCGGTCAATGGGTAAAATTTTGTTTTACTTTGTGTTTCGTAACGCACAGTTTCATTCATGAAATGTTGCAAACTTTGCTTTTCGGGTGATATTGGAGTTGAATCTGAAATATCTTGAACGTAGTTTACAGTATAGCTTTGAATGATATTTGTTTCCTGATAAAAATGAAAGACAATGGTGTACTCTGAATTTATAGGTTCTTTGCTTTGATATAAAGGTTTTTGTGGATCTTTTTCGGCAGCTGCAACAGTCCATGTGTATACATAGGGATGATTGTCAATCAAATCAATACCATTCAATTCGATTTCCTCATTTTCAGATTGAATGGTTACCCGAAAATTAGCCTCAGTATGATATGATTTTCGAACAAACCATAAATAAAAGCCATGATCAGTGTCTGTGTGAAATAAGGTGTGGGAAATATCAAGCCGAATGTCATCAGGGATAAATTGAGCATTTTCCTTCAAAAACACTGAAATCGATTCATTTTCAGTGTCGATGCGAATAAATGAGTTGCCATTATGTTCATATTCATAAGGTTCATAACCTTTTGCAATGATTATCAGACGATAACTTCCTTTTTTTAAATCTATTTTAAATTGAGACGCATTTGTTGTTTCTTCCTTGATGGTCTTGCCAGTCAGATAATCAATGATTGTATATTGATATGTATCATATTTTTTGTAATGACCATCAGGTGTCACAGATAGTTGATAGCAAAGATTCATTGCAGTTAATTCCGGAATACTTAAAGGCACTTCCTGTTTATTAGACTGAAATAGTATTAGCTGGTCTTTTGTTTCTGTGAGGTAGCCAGGCGTTTTAACGATCAATCTTAGAATGTAAGCTTGGAATGGCAGCTGATACTTAAATTTAAATCTAAACGTTTGATAGTCATTAAAAATTTCTGCTTCACTCAGGATGTTACCGGATATGGCATCCAAAAGTTGAACTCGAATGGCATTTTTCGGATCGGTTATATCATCTGGAATATTAATGATTTTTCCCTCAAGTTGGCCTGCGTTTTCCATGACCACAACTTCCCGAACTACTTGCGCAACATTACCGCTATTGTCTTTTACACGATATGTGACATGATAGGTGCCAGGCACAGCGGGATTGACATCACCAATGCTTACGACAAAATCGATCAGATTGCCATCGGCATTATCATAGGCCATTTTTACATAAGGGTCATTATAGTGATACCCACCTTGCATAATATAATCTGGATTTTGGCCATCAAGAATAATTTCGGGTGGGATATTATCTTGGATAAATAGGGTTGCAGTTCCTTCTACAGAGGTTTCGATACCATCACTGGCCACAAATAGAAAGGTATCCATACCATATTGATTCAAATAAGGCTGATAAGAAAACAAACCGGTGGACGCATTTAACAGCGTCACATTTCCTTTTTCTGGCTTTGCGGAAATCGCATAGGTTAATGTGTCTCCATCAATATCATTTGCTATCAATGTGCTTGAAACTGAAACATTGATTCGCGTATGATAGGTTTGGTCTTCAGTCATCGGACAATCATTTACTGATTTGACTTGCAATGTAAACCCCTGATCTGTTGTTAAACCTTCAGGATCGCTGATTTTCAATATCACTATCTCGTTGCCATATTGATTGGCTGTTGGTGTGAGGCTCAAGTAGCGTGTTTCAGTTTGTCCTGTAATGCGAATGTTTTGTACTGAAAGCAGTGCTTCGTTATCTGAAATAATTGTTATTGGAAGAAACTCTGCGGATGTTTCAAGGTCGCCAACAGTTAATTGTACTGATGATACTGGAACATCCTCATTGGTGATGATGGGCGACACAGGTCGGATGAATGGTGGATCATTTATGGGCAGAACGTTAACGTCAAATCCGGTCTGCCTGACAGAATAACCATCAGTGATTTCAACTGTGATATGGGTTTGACCAAACTGATTGGCAGCTGGTATCACATCCAGAAAACGATAGTACCCATTCCCCCAAACGCTTAAGTGATCTTCATCATTTGGTATCAGGTCTTGATTGGTTGAATATGCGGATAGTTTTAACTGGTCGCTATCTGAATCCGCATCACTGACAATAAATGAAATCTGAGGTGCTATGGGAGTATCTTCATCAGTTTCCTGATCTGAAACGCTTGATATGTTGGGTGGATGGTTGACCACTAATGTAAAGGATTGCTCAGTTGTTGATAAGTCATCCTTAAGTCTTAAAGTAATTTTTAACTGTCCGGACATGTCATCCAGGGGCGTGATTGTTAATCGTCTTTCATTTTCAACGCCGGTTTCAAGGGTTAAGTGTTCTGTATCATTGGGAACAATTGATGGATCTGATGACATGACTGACAAATCAAGCAAATATGATGGCATCTCCTGATCAGTTGCAGTAAAACTGATTTCCAATGGGGTATTGACTTCTGCAACCTGGAGCCCAATGGGAGAAATTTCTGGCGGAAAATTTTCCGGTGAAACTATCAATAAAAAGGATTCCCAAACCGGTATTTCACCATCAGAAAGTTGAATTCGGATGGTTGTCTTTCCGGTTGTATCTTCTAAAGGGGTAAGGATGAGTGAACGATTGTTATCTTCGCCTGTCATCTTGATATGGAAAGAATCATTGGGAACCACGTATGTATTACTGCTGGTGACTGTTAAATATAAATTTTCAGGCGAAAGTTCCGGATCGTGTATAGAAAATTCAATGGGAGGTGTGGATTGGTTTTCTTTGATTTCAACATCGTCAATTTTGGAGAGGGTTGGGGGATCATTGATATTTTTTACAGTGACGACAAAAGACGTTTGATCATATAAATCATCCAAATCTCTTGCTTCAATTGTGATTCGCACAGATCCAACCTGATCTGTGTTGGGTTTGATATGCAATGTTCGGTTTCCATTCGTACCACTCAATGATAGATGGTTGGGATTATTCGGAATAACAATTGGATTGGATGATACGATACTAAACGATAGTTCGTTGGGATCAGAATCTGCATCTGTTACAGTAATGTTTACTGAAATCTCAGAATCTTCTTGCATGATCTGATTTTGAATTTCTGAAATTTGAGGACTCTTTTTGAAGCTTTGGACCATCAGTTGGAAACTGGTTGATTGCGTTTCTATGCCATCGTTCACATAAATGGTAATGGTCAATTCACCCGCTTCATCTTTTTCAGGTGTGATCGCCAACGTTCTTTGTGATTCATTTCCTGAAATAATGAGATGCTGTGAATCATTAGGAACAATGATTTCGTTTGAAGATACCACCCAGGTGGTCAAACTTTTAGGTTCTGTATCAACATCCGAGACCATAAAACCAATTGTTTTACTGAATTCTTCTGAGATAATCTCCTGATCTTCAATTTCAGATATTTGTGGTGGATCATTGACTGAATGAATCGTCAGGGTAAAACTGGACCTGGCAATGTTGATACCATCTGAAACGCGTATGGTGATCACTGTTTCTCCATATTTATTTTCAAGTGGTGTGATTGTCAGGGTTTTGTGGGGGGCATCGCCGGATATTTTAATCATATCCGGATGGTTGGGAACGAGATCGGTATTACTGGATGTTACCTGAATGGTTAATTGGTCGAAGGGGGTATCTGGATCTTCAATAGTCAAATTGATGTTCGTCATTACCTGATCTTCATTGGCAACCTGATGATTGATATCAGAGATTGTGGGGGCTAGAGAGAATTTATTAACACCGAGTGTCAATTGTTTAGAAACGCTGTCAGTACTGTCAGATACACTAAGTTCAACAACAACTTTGCCTGTTCGATTGTTTTCCGGTGTGAGAATGACTTGTCGATTAACGCCAGTTCCTTGAAAAAGGATGTTTTGATGCGGTAAAATTTGTGTGTCATATGATACTGCAGTAAGAATAAGATCTGTCGTCGGTGTTTCTAAATCATGAAGTGAGACAAGCACAGGCTGTGCAGGTATGCCATCTGATGTATAGAACTCTAGGGGAAATACGCCAGGAGAAAAGACATCGGTACCATCAGGTGAAAGGGTCTGAACCGGAACCAGGCTTCCATTTGATGTACCGATTCCCAATTGGAAAGAATAGTTTGCGCCCCATGCCCAAACATTTCCTGCATGTAATATCGTGTGTTGATTGCCCGCATCAATTGTAAGCACGTTGTCAACAGGAATGTTTGTATTGTCAATGGTTTTGGGAAAGAGCTGATTGTTTTGTGTTCCATTTCCCAATTGACCATACTTGTTGTTTCCCCATGCCCAAATTGTGCCATTATTCTGTATTGCCAGGGAATGAGAGGCGCCAGACGCGATGAATACAATGTCAGATAATGGATGTCCATTTTCTGGATGTTGTACTGTTGCAGGGATGGAAAGATCGGCAGTGCTGCCAATTCCCAATTCACCATTCTGATTTTTTCCAAAGGCCCATATTTCCCCATTATTCGAAAGTGCGAGAGAATGAAAAGCGCCTGCGGTAATAGATACAATATTTGTCAAAGGTGTCTCATTCGCTTGAAGTACCAATGTTGGAATCATTGAAGATATTGCATTGCCAATACCGAGTTGTCCAAAAGCATTGTCACCCCAAGACAATATTTCACCATTATCAAGGAGAACCATGCTGTGAGCATCACCCGCAGCAATCTGGACAATTCGGTTTGATGGCAGTCCTTGAATACGTATGGGACGATTGTATGATGTAGGTGTACTGTGGGCCAGTTGACCATTTTCATTTTTGCCCCAGCCCCACAATTCGTTTTCTTCAGTGAGAATCAATACATGATGGCTTCCGCCCGCAATGGCAGAGACTTTATCAAGAGGAAGATCATATTCATTCATCACATAAATGGGGACCTCTGAAGATTCAAATGTCCCATTTCCCAGTTGACCAAACGTATTTCCTCCCCAGGTTAATACGTGGCCATCTCCAGTTAATGCAACACTATGTTGATTGCCGGCTGCAACAGCAATGATATCGGTTAGCCATCCTATACCATCGGGACCTTTTACCTGAATGGGCAAATTATGAGGTGTTTTTGTTCCATCACCCAGTTGTCCTTCGCCATTATACCCCCAAGCCCAGAGTGTCCAGTCGTGTTTGATGGCAATATTATGGAAAAATCCACAAACAACCTGACGTACTCCCGGCCAAATTCTCATGCTGGGTGAATCATTGACCGGTTTGACATTCACATAAAAATGCGTTTGACTGCTCAGACCCGATGGGTCACTGACTGACAAAATTATATCTGCGGCACCGAATTGATTTGGGTTGGGATAAATTTGAATGTGGCGGTGTTTCGAATTGCCTGAAAGAATAAGACCATCCATTGGAATTAAAGATGGTTTCAATGACTGTGCAGATACTGTTAAATGATCACCATCAACATCAATGACTGTAAAAGGAATTATATTCGTTGCGGTATCTTCATTAATTTCGATATTTTCAACATGGGATATGACCGGTGGATCATTCACCGGTAAAACGTTCACTTTTAGTTGAACACGATCACTTGCGCCCAATGAATCTGTCGCAATAATTGTTATGACTCCTGAACCAAACTGGTCAGCCAATGTTTGAAAAGAAAAAAATATATTGACACTTTCTTCAGATGGAGTTGATAACGTAAATGGCTGATTATTATTGTTAAATTCGAAATTTTCTGGAGCTATCAAAGATTCATTTGACGATATGGCTGATAATGTCACCTGTTGACCATCGCTATCTCTAAGAATGATCGGGATTGCATCAGATACCTGATCTTCATACACATGAACAAAAAAGGATTGTTCTCCCAGTTGAAGTGTGCCTTCAGAACTGCTATGAAGTACTTCATCGGGTAAAATCGCTTTTTTTCCATTGTTCCCTAATTGGCCATCATTGTGGTCCCCCCATGCCATGATCTGACCATTCTTGAGGCGCGCAAGGGAATGATTGGCGCCTGCGCTGATATCAACCACATTATCAAGTAAATCTAAGCTATTTGCGCGTTTAACACTTGTGGGATATATGGTCGATGTTTCAGAGCCATCGCCCAGTTGTCCATAATTATTATTTCCCCATCCCATGATAATGCAATCATCTTTTAGTGCAAGGCTATGAAAACCACCGGCAGCAATATTAACCACATTCATCAGGTTGTTAATGCCATCTGATGCTAAAACCTGATGGGGAGAATTGCTAAAAGAATTATTATTCGTTGGGTAGCCCAGCTGACCTTTTTCGTTACTTCCCCAGGCCCAGACGGTGCCATTTGATTTTCGTGCAAGACTGTGGGACGCGCCTGCATCAATATGGGTGATATCTGTGAGTTCATTAATTGGGAAAGGTGTTTGGTGGTATACAGCATCTGACCCCAATCCCAGTTGCCCCTTTTCATTGCTTCCCCAGGCCATTACGATGCCATTTTTTTTCAGCGCTAAAGTATGATAAGCACCTGCTGAAATGGCAATGACTTCAGTCAGAAAACCTGTGTCATCGGAATTGCGCACCTGAGTTGGAACATTTTGACTTCGGTTGAGTGGCGTACTATTTCCCAGTTGACCATAGGTGTTGGTACCCCATGTCCATACCGAACCATCAGAGCAAAGTGCAACAGAGTGATGGTTTCCGGCAGCAACTGCGATGACATTTGTCATGAACGTTTTTTCATCCGGACCATTCACATATACCGGCATATATGAAGACTGACCAATACTGGCATTTCCCAACTGTAGCATCGTGTTATTTCCCCAGGTCATAACGCTGCCATCTTCAAGCAAGGCTATTGAATGAGAGAATCCAGCGTCCACAGATATGACATGGGTTAACTGTCCCTCATTATTGGTCGTACCAACCGGAACCGGTATTGAGGCTTTTAAGCCTGCATCCGCATTGCCGAGCCTTCCGGAACCATTGTTTCCCCAGGACCACACAGAGCCAGCCTCATCAATTGCTATGGAATGATGCCCACCTGCAACAATATGGCTAACATATGATTGCACAAATATTCCTGGTGCTTCGTTGGACCATGCCTGGCCGGCCAAAATCCATATGATACTTAATATCAACGCATAAGCATGTTTAACGCATTTCATATTATCTCCTTAATTCATTCGATATTTAAAATGGCATGATTGATTGGGTCATTTGTCTATTCAGTAAAGACATAATCTTGCAATCGGGGTATTTTTACAAATTCAGGGGCATTATGTCAATTTGTTATTTGAAATTTTTTCAATTATTCAGTTAAATTAAAAAGATTTCCATTCATATCAGATTTGTATTATCCTGGTATAAACAAACGATATCATTCATGTTAAAACTGGCATTACAGATTGGAGAGATGAACTGTAAGATGTTATTTCAATTTTTCAACGAACAGTATGTCTGAATTGAGACACTTTTTTTCTTGGATTGTATGTCGCGTAATAATTGAAGGGTCTTTTTTTTTGTGATTGGCCGGTGACGATAAAAAACAGACACTCAAACAAATCATGATGGAGCGCATTTCAAAAAAGGGGTATTTTTTTAGCCCTGAAAGGGCATAATATATCAACCCAGGGAAACGCCCTGTGCTAATATATTAAACTCTTTCAGGGCTAAAAAATACCCCTTTTGTTTGAATGGGTCCATCATGATGTTGAACAGGCTTTCAGGTATGCTGAAAATATTAATGATTCAAATTCTGATCATTTCGGCACTATCTTCATAGGAATAATCTTTACCGGATGCATCTCGATGAAACAAAATAAGCAACAAGGAATCATCATGAGATCATTCCACTGAACAATTCATAACGAATATCACTCATTTCATAAAAATGACCCGGTAAACTTGTTCGGTAATATAGGTCTGCTTTAAATGGGATATTGCTATTTTAAAAAAGAATTTTCTGTTAATATTTCTGCTGAAGAGATTTTATTATAGTATTATTTCACAGACGCAACTATTAAGGGAAATAAACTTTGGTACATAAAAAGGGTTAAGTTTTTATAATTGTATGATTTTTTTGTTTGTTGTTTTTGGGTTTGGGTTTGGCTTCAACAAATGTTTGGATAACGAATGAACATTTTGAAAGAAAGAGATCAAAATGTAATAAAAGAGAAATATCTTGATTTTAGTCGCTTAATGATATTTGGTATGAAAGTAATCAAAAAAGCTGGTACATAGAATGTGCTCATTATTTTTTTGAATCATGACAATAATTAGGGTGTAGATACAGTTTGTTCATCATTATATTCATTTTTTTGCGTATCATCATCGTTTAAAAGCTGACGTATTAAAATTTAAGGTATTAAAATTTAAGTCCCAGCAATTTTGGGGACACTCATTTTATATTGATTCATTTCAAATGATGGTATAATTTTGAAAAGAACAAAACAAAAGAATATAGAATGTCGATTTTCGATGTTCAAAAACAATGAAAACTATCAAATGTCAGATTGTTGCGAAAGAAAATTGCCAGATGAAAACTTGAAAAATGGGAGAATGTAGATTTAAAATAATGAAAGGAGGGCTTATGAAAACAGAAACCGCTATTGCCAACCCAATATATGATGTTGTATTCAAATATTTAATGGAAGACGTGGATATTGCGAAACTAATATTATCGACAATTATTGATGAAGAAATTGAAAGCCTTGATTTTTCACCCCAGGAAAGCACAATAATCATTGAAAATCGATCTTTAACTGTTTATCGGTTAGATTTTTCAGCGAATATTCGTTTGCCGGATCAATCTAACAAACAGGTGATTATTGAAATTCAAAAAGCAAAATATTCAACAGATATCATGCGATTCAGACGTTATTTGGGAGAGCAGTATAAAAAAACGACGAGTGTATATACTTTAAAAGAGGAAGGTCAAAAAAGAGTAAAAAGAAGAGCCATTCCAATATTAACAGTTTATTTTTTAGGGCATAAATTGGAAAATATCAAACGACCGGTTATAAAAGTGAAACGTCAATACTCAGATGGTATTTCAGGAGAAGAGATTGATGTCAAAGAGCCATTTATTGAAAGTTTAACTCATGATAGCTACGTGATCATCATACCAGAGCTCAGCTCTGAAGCGAAAAATGAATTGGAGCAAATGCTTGCCATTTTTGATCAAAGTTTAATTGTATCAGATGAACATGTACTATTGATCAATGAATCGGAGTATCCAGAAAAATTTAAGCCGATAATAAGGCGTTTACATATGGCAACTGCAAGTCATGAAATCAGACAACTCATGGAAGCAGAAGATGAAATAATAGAAGAATTGCAGTCATTAGAACGCATAATTGAAGCGAAAAATGAATCATTGGCCGAAAAAGATAATGCTTTAGCCGAAAAAGATAATGCTTTAGCTGAAAAAGATAATGCGTTGGCTGAAAAAGATAATGCTTTAGCCGAAAAAAATAATGCTTTAGCTGAAAAAGATAATGCGTTGGCTGAGCAAAAAATGATTATTGAGAAACTCATGCAGGCATTGAAAGATTCATCTTAGGAATATTCAAAAAATAATTTTTAATTAATAAATGTTCATTCTGTTTTTTTGAACCTTGATTACACTGACGAAGATGGATAAGATGAAATAAAAACGGCTATTATGTTACGCCTTTTCAGGCTAAGAAAAGTGACCCCTTTTTTTTTGAATGCCCCCTATCCCAAGTGTGGCTTTTTTTACAGCACGTTTTAATTTTTAACAGTATGAAAGGAGGGATTATGATAACAGAAACCGCTATTGCCAACCCAATATATGATGTTGTCTTCAAATATTTAATGGAAGATGTGGAGATTGCGAAACTAATATTATCGACAATTATTGATGAAGAAATTGAAAGCCTTGATTTTTCACCCCAGGAAAGCACAATAATCATTGAAAATCGATCTTTAACTGTTTATCGGTTAGATTTTTCAGCGAATATTCGTTTGCCGGATCAATCTAACAAACAGGTGATTATTGAAATTCAAAAAGCAAAATATTCAACAGATATCATGCGATTCAGACGTTATTTGGGAGAGCAGTATAAAAAAACGACGAGTGTATATACTTTAAAAGAGGAAGGTCAAAAAAGAGTAAAAAGAAGAGCCATTCCAATATTAACAGTTTATTTTTTAGGGCATAAATTGGAAAATATCAAACGACCGGTTATAAAAGTGAAACGTCAATACTCAGATGGTATTTCAGGAGAAGAGATTGATGTCAAAGAGCCATTTATTGAAAGTTTAACTCATGATAGCTACGTGATCATCATACCAGAGCTCAGCTCTGAAGCGAAAAATGAATTGGAGCAAATGCTTGCCATTTTTGATCAAAGTTTAATTGTATCAGATGAACATGTACTATTGATCAATGAATCGGAGTATCCAGAAAAATTTAAGCCGATAATAAGGCGTTTACATATGGCAACTGC
>Ga0272440_1000386_pt1 | contig 37529 bp, 24 predicted proteins | sample SSMMMBAug17_FD_192440 | JGI IMG/M metagenome (GOLD analysis project Ga0272440, IMG submission 192440) | Marine sediment archaeal communities from Little Sippewissett salt marsh, Falmouth, MA, United States - SSM-MMB-Aug17 | ecosystem: Environmental > Aquatic > Marine > Wetlands > Sediment ...
AAAGTCATCCCGAACCATTGTAAAAGAAAAACTCAGTGGATTAAAAAGTTTTCTCAATGCCCATCCGGATATCCCAGCGTATGTTGTTGGTATTCATCAAAAAAATCGTATCATTGATGATAAAATAGAAGTGATGAACTGGGACTCTTTTTTGAACGATTTTTTTTGTATCTAAGAAAGGGGTCGCATCTTAATTATGTGAATGACCTGTTTCCCTTTGAATGCGCCCCCATGATAGCTGAATCATCCCTAGACCTGTAGAGACGTAGCATGCTACCTCTCTATACGACCTTATTTTTTGTACGATCAAGAAAAATGAGCATCTTATTTTCAGAGCATTCCTTACTTAATTTTATATCAAATACTTTATCCTTTGTGTTTTTGTCCATCCCACAACCATTGTCTATGACTGAAATTTCGATACATTTATTTTCTTTTGATGTTATGCGTGCGTTGAGCGTGATCCAGGCCTCCTTTTTATCAGATGCCTGGGCCGCATTAATCAAGAGGTTGATAAGAACTTGTTCAACAGCATTGGGATCTGTATAAATTTGGGGTAATGCTTCAGGAATTTGACAATTCATATTTTTTGTTTTCTTTTTTATTTGACTTTCACAAATTGAAACACTTTTGCTTATGATTTCAGTGATATCAATCCATTGTTTGATACTTTCATTTCTTGACTGTACAATAGGATACATTATTTTCATTGTATTGGTTGACAAATACTTTTTTTTTGTGTTAAAAATTGATATTGTATTATTTCTTTGATAAATGCAGAAATAATGTATATCCTAAAATGAAACCTTTGTTGATAATGACTTGAAATAAAGCAATATAGGGGGGGATTTGTTATAGAAAGACAGATATATAAGTAGGCGATCATAAGTTTTCAGGTATACAGAAATTTTATCATATATGTAACAAAAGAATTGCAATCAGCCTAAAATGTATGATCTCGGCAATTGCAAGAACAGCGTAGGGCTAAAGCCCAACGCTGAATTGAGAAAGGACGCTAAAGCGCCCTCAATACCCAATAGCATATTATCAATAAATTGTTGATTGATTTCAATATTGATGAAAGGCATTGTATTACCAATTCAGCGCCAATGAAAGCTGAGGGCGCTTTAACGTCCTTTCTCAATTCAGCGTTGGGCTTTAGCCCTACGCTGTTCTTGCAATTGCCGAGATCATACATTTTTATTGGACGATTATTTTTTTGGTCATACCCTGCGAATTCTTTTGAGTGTAACCAAAATGGCCGGAATTTAAATTATCACTCATCATTTTTTTGAACCAGGATTACACGTGTAATCCTGGTTCAAAAAAATGATGAGCAAATTGTATTCACCGGCTATTTTGGTTACACTGCAAAACACAGCGGATAATTATTGACTTTTTAAGTGTTGGCAAACTTTATTCTGATATTTTTGGTAAACTTTATCAATGCGGATCACACAAAACAAATTTTTTATAAAATATTGGCAGGAGCAATTGTTTATGACGCCTCAACCCTTTCATTTAAATAAATGCCCTTTAGAAGGCACCAATCTGATTGAAGCCAGTGCCGGAACCGGAAAGACCTATACCATATGCAGTCTCTACGCAAGGCTAATTATTGAAAAATCGTATCATGTATCCAATATTCTTGTGGTGACTTATACTGATGCTGCTACCGAGGAATTGCGGGATCGTATTCGAAATGTGCTTTATGAGATGCATACCCTGTATGCCAGTTATCTGAATAATCAAAATTTTAAAATATCATCCTATGATCCCTGGATGATTGATTTGTTTGGACAATGTCCGCCAACATCAAAACGTGTCCAAAACCTTGATATGGCCATACGAAACTTTGATGAAGCTGCGATATATACCATGCATGGATTTTGTCATCGTGTATTAAAAGAAAATGCATTTGAAAGTGGGGTTATTTTTGATGCAGAATTACTTGCGGATATCTCACACCTGGTTCAGGAAATGTCAGATGATTTTTTTCGGCAGCATTTTTATGAAGCCTCATTACTTTTTTTGCAGTACGCCAGAAAAACCAGACAGACTCCGGAAAGGATTCGGGGGTGGATCGGATATGTACTTCAAGCATCTTTTGTACAGATTTCTCCAGATCTTACCTGTCCTTTAGATCAGGATATTGCTGATCAGGAAAACCATTATAAAGCTTATTTTGAACAGACGGGTGCGATATTTAATAATTACTACAATGATATATATGATTTGTTAAATTATGATAACAGGTTGAATCGCATTAGTTTTAAAACGGCTGCTATCCCTGGTTATATGAGAAAACTGGCCGCATTATTTTCCAATTTACCTTTTACGCGGCTTCCAACGAAACTTCTTGGCAAATTTCAGGCAAAAGAAATCAGGAACAAAACCAAAAAAGCATTTGATCCACCCGAACATCATTTTTTTGATATTTGTGAGCAACTCATGGATTCTTATGCAGATCTCCAAGACCTGTATCAGAGGAAGATGACCTATATCAAAAAAGAATTCATGCAAAACGCGCAACCCCTTTTACGTGAAAAGAAAGAAAAACTTCAAATTCAAAGTTTTGATGATTTACTTCATTATGTTTACAAAGCCCTTGAACATGGTGAAGACAGTCCTTTGGCCAAAAGCATTCGGAAAAAGTACAGGGCCGCATTGATTGATGAGTTTCAAGATACTGATCCCATTCAATATAAAATTTTTTACACCATATTCAATCATCCAGAATGTATCCTCTACATTATTGGAGATCCGAAACAAGCAATTTACAGTTTCCGCGGCGCTGATTTATTTGCATACCTTAAAGGCGTTAAAAATGCGGATCATCAATTTACCCTGGATACCAATTGGCGTTCAAGTTCTTTACTTGTTGAGGCGATAAATGCCATTTTTTTACAAAATCCGGCTGCATTTGTTTACGCCAATGTATATTTTCAACCGGTCAAATCCGAACGTCCTCAGGTTCAGATGATGATTGACAACAAACCGCAATCCCCTTTTCAAATCTTGTATCTCGAGAATTCAGAAAATCCCAGCAAACCTTTGGATTTATCAATCGTCAGAGAACTTATTTACAATCAGACTGCAGATCATATCTATCAATTGCTTCAACTGGCCAGGAATAATCAGGCATTGTTGGAAGGTGTCCCCATTCAACCGGCTGATATTGCCATTCTGGTTCGAAAAAACTTTGAAGCTGATAACATGCGAATCGCACTTCAGAAACGTGGCATACATGGTGTGATTCACTCCAAGGATCGGGTATGGACATCAAAAATTTGCACAGATTTTTCACTCACCCTTGCTGGTGTTGCCGATTTTCAGAATGAACAAAAACTAAAAAGTGCGCTGACGTCTTCATTGATTGGTATGAATGCCGATGACTTGCTCGAAACGATTGCCGATAGCAATCGGTTTGATGACTGGGTTGCCCGATTTCAGTCTTATCATGACCTATGGCTGCAAAAAGGCTTTATGGTGATGTTTCGTTTTCTATTATCCAGAGAAAATGTCCGCGCAAATATTCTTTCCATGAATAATGGCGAACGTTTACTGACAGACCTTTTACATATTGCCGAATTGCTTCATCAGGTGGATATGGATAAGCAACCCGGTATGTCGGGACTGATGGAATATTTCAATCGATATCGCGCAGGGGAACAGTTTATCAGCCATGACTCAAATATGAGGCTGGAAACTGATGAAAATGCTGTAAAAATTGTAACGATCCATAAAAGCAAAGGCTTGCAATACAAAATTGTGTATTGTCCTTTTGTCTGGGAAGGGGCAAATCTGACAAAAAAAAGGCCCTTTGGTTTTCATGACCCAAAAAATGATTATGCACTGACATTACCGATTACAAAAGAAGAACAAGACAAATGTCTTGACTGGGCCAATACTGAATGTCTGGCAGAAAATATGCGATTATTTTATGTGGCATTGACACGTGCACAATATCATTGTTATCTGGTTCATGGGAATATCAAAAATATCGCAAGCAGCCCCTTATCCTGGCTTCTACATGGCAAGGATTTGATTCACAATGGACAGGTTCCACAGAAAATTGTTTCTGATCTCAATAATGCTGGTATCACGAGAAAACAAATATGGCATGCACTGAATCAATTGAAAAATGAGGCGCCCATTCAAATTTGTTATCAAACATGGCCATTACCAGAAATCACACATGCGCAATCTCTTTCTGAACACGTCTCTAAGCCCCCAGATCTCGCCTGTCTTGAGGCGTGTCAAATAATTGATTCGACCTGGCGCATTACCAGTTTTTCTGCGCTCACATCAACGAGACGTCATGCATCTGAAATACCAGATTACGATGTGTATGTTGATGCGCACTCGGATATTGTTTCTCAATCTGAAAAGCCGCCAAAACCAATGTCCATATTTGCCTTCCCAAAGGGCGCCAGACCCGGCACCTTTCTTCACGAATTACTGGAACAGGTCGATTTTGAAAAATCAGATGATTCGTTTATTGCCCGCCTTGTCTCTGAGAAATTGTCTGAATATGGTTTTGATTTGCAATGGGAAAAAACAATTATCAAATTGATACATCGGGTCAAATGGGCCTGTCTATCAACGACAGACCCTGATTTTCGATTGTGTCGCATTCACGCAGATTATCAAATAAATGAGTTGGGTTTTTATTTTCCAATAAAAGATGTTCAACCCAATCGGATCAAATCGATAATAGAAACTGTTCCCTGGGTAAGGCGGTCTAAAGTAGATTTGTATCCTTTGGATATGTATCAAATCAATGGTATGATGAAAGGCTTTATTGACTTGATTTTTTCATATAAAAACAAGTATTATATTGTCGATTGGAAATCCAATTTTTTGGGACCGGAACGAAAGAATTACAATCAATCATCTATGAAACAAGCGATACTAGAGCATTATTACGTGCTTCAATATTACATTTATACCATTGCCTTACACCGATATCTGGGCCAACGAATAAAAAACTATGACTATGAAACCCATTTTGGTGGCATATATTATATTTTTCTTCGTGGTCTTGATGACAAATATTCGGACAAATATGGTATTTTTTGGGATCGCCCCACAATTGATACTGTGATGGCGATGGATCAATTCTTTCAAAAAGGATCGCGTTTTTTTTTTAAGCAATCCGCATTTTTTTCACAGAAAAGCTTTGATTTTTGAGGAGTAGTCATGACGAATATATCAATTACCAAAGAGTTCGCCCTTATATTATTATTGACATTATTTCTTTCATTAACAGTTAATTATTTTCATCCAAAAGGTTTAAACCTTAGTGTTCCCTATACACCAAAAGCCATCCAAAGTGAGACTGAGACTGAAACGATCACAGGGCCAAAACGTATCGCACTAAAAGATGCGGCTTCATGCTATGGCAAATCAGATCATTTATTTGTTGATGCACGTTCTAAAGCAGATTATCAGACATGCCATATCAAAAATGCAATTAATTTACCTGAACATAATTTTGACATGTATTTAGATAATTTTATGACGCAAACCAATCCCCAATTTACATTGATCACATACTGTGGTTCAGCCGATTGTCCATTGAGTATTCATCTGGCTGAAAAACTCTATTATATGGGATTTGAACACGTATATCATCTTTCCGGTGGATTGGATGCATGGCGCGAAGAAAAACTTCCTGTAGAAACAATACCTTAGGAATACTCGAAAAAAAACAGGCTCATTTTTCTTGATCGTCCAAAAAAATAAGGTCGTGTAGAGACGTAACATGCTATGTCTCTACAGTACAATTAACTCAAAATGAACAATATCAATAATGGGGAAGTTATTTTCAGAGAATTCCTTACTTTTTTTATTGATATTTTGGTTTTCTGATGTAAAAAAGATAAAAACAATATTGTGTTAAATAATTTAATAGGAGAAACAATGCGAAGAAGAAAGATTTCATCACTGGAAAAGTTTTTAAACAATGAATCATCAGCCGGAATCCTGCTTGTTGCTGCCTCAATTTTAGCGATAATACTGGCGAATACCCCTGCAAATAAATTATATGAATTATTGATTGATATCCCGCTGGCTATTCAGGTTGGCTCGTTTAAACTTGCAAAGCCATTATTATTATGGGTCAATGATGGTCTCATGGCCATCTTTTTTTTAGTGGTTGGTCTTGAATTAAAGCGCGAATTTTTGGAAGGTGAATTATCGAATATCAAAATAATTGTTCTACCGGCAATTGGGGCGATTGGTGGGATGGCGCTTCCTGCGATTATTTATATTTTTTTTAATATAAATGACCCTTCAGCCCTTCAGGGATGGGCCATTCCTGCGGCAACAGATATTGCTTTTGTTTTGGGGGTTTTGTATTTATTGGGGTCAAACGTTCCCACAAGCTTAAAAGCCTTTCTTACATCATTGGCAATTTTTGATGATATTGGCGCGATAATAATCATTGCATTTTTCTATACAAGCAAATTATCCTATACAGCAATGCTTATTACCTTGTGTTGTATTCTGATTTTGTATTTTCTGAATAAACGCGGCGTTTCTGAAACCAGTCTATACGTTGTGGTTGGTGCGATCATGTGGGTTGCGATTCTAAAATCCGGCGTGCATGCAACATTGGCTGGTGTATTGCTTGCGATGTTCATTCCGATGAAATCGTCAAAAGATCCAAGAATTTCGCCACTTAAATCAATGGAACATGATTTACATGCAGCAGTTGCTTATTTTATATTGCCATTTTTTGCTTTTTGCAATGCAGGTATCAATTTTCGTGGCATGGGAATTGATCAATTCTTTCACAATGTCCCATTAGGAATTGCTTTTGGTCTGTTTATTGGAAAACAGACAGGTATTTTTGGTGCATGCTGGTTGGGAATCAAACTGAAATGTGCAGAATTGCCTGAAGGAATATCATGGCCAGTTCTTTATGGCGCATCTGCATTGAGCGGTATTGGGTTTACAATGAGTTTATTTGTTGGCTCTCTTGCATTTGAAGAAACCGGTGTGAATTTGATTTATGATGAACGTTTGGGAATTCTTTTTGGTTCTATTGCTTCAGGCATTCTGGGGTATTACGTGCTTCGCAAACATTTGAAAAAGAAATAAAAGGATCTGGGGCGTAATAAGCCTGTTTTTTCAGACCTGCTCGTAAACTGTTTACATTGTCTTATCCATGTCACGAAATTCCTTCATAGCAGTCTGAAAAACCTGAAACAATTGACGAAATAAGTCCAGATCTTTTTTGGCAGCCGTTTTTTCCATTTGATAGGCGATATTGCCTAACTGTTGTGCGCCGATTGTCCAGGATGATCCTTTTATTGAATGTGCAATTGTTCCAAGTGTTTCCCAGTTTTCATTATCAAGTTCATTTTCAATAATATCTTTTTTTTCATCTAAGCTTTTGACAAAAATTTCAATGACACGTTCAAGCAACTCTTTTTTATTATGAACCCGATTTAATGCCTTTTCAATCTCAAATACAGGTGCTTTCGTAAAATCTTCGTTTTGCGGAAATGTTAAATTTATCATGATATCCAATCTTTCAGTAATGATTTAAGTTGATTTTGTACCAATGGCTTTGAAATAACAGCCTCGACAGCAAATCGTTTACCAATTTTCATCAATTCTTTGACATCCTTGATCGCTGTGACAACAATAATTTTGGGTTTATTTTTTAAAATATTGCATTGATGACCTTCTTCAAGAATATCCAAAAAAGCTTCGCCACCCATAATGGGCATCATCATATCCAATAATATGATATTTGGATGGCTTTCAAAGTAATGACAAATGCCCTGGGCACCATTGGTCGCCTCTATTATTTCAGATTCAGGATAAAGATCTTTAAGAAGATCTTTATGAATAAGTCGAATCATTTCGTCATCCTCAACAATTAAAAAACGAATTTTTTGGTTGTTCATATAATTTATTCCTCATTGATATGTTTCAATTTTTAAATGAAATTTGAGTATTTCTGCCAATGTATCAAATGGTAAAGGCTTTGGCATAACTGATGAAACAATGAATCGTTGTGTTAATTCGGTCAGTTCTTCGACTGTTTCTATGGCAGATATTACAATTATCTTTGGTTTAAATGAAATGATCTTTTTTTTTATACCTTCTTCTAAGATGTCAATGATCAATTGACCATTGTATCCAGGCATAACCATATCCAATAAAATCAGTTGTGGACGTCTGTCAAAACATAAACAGATTCCTTTTAATGCATTGTTCGCCTCATAAATTTTATATTGAGGGACAATTTGTTGCACAAATTCTTTATACATTGTTCGTGTAACAGATTCATCTTCAATAATCAAAATATTATTCATTTCGTGTCAATCCCAATATTTTCAGAATTTTTTTTCTCAAATAAATGATGGCAAATATGATATAATTCATTAAAAATAAGTGCTTTACATGCCAATTTGACCGCTTTTAAACTTCCAGGCATACAAAATACAACTGTATGTTGAATAATTCCCGCTGCTGCACGAGATAAAATAGCTGATGAATCGATTTCTTCATAACTTAAATATGAAAAAATTGAACCAAAGGCTGGTAATGATTTTGTGAATAAAGGGGTAACTGCCTCAATTGTGACATCATTTGGACTGATTCCAGTGCCACCTGTTATCAAGATTGCATTTACCTGAGATTGACTGGCCAATTCAACGACTGTTTTGTGAATCAATTCTATATTGTCCGGAATAATGATATGTGTTTCCAGCCGGTGTCCCTCTTTATGGATACGTTTAATCATCCATTGGCCGCTTGTATCTGTATCCATCGTTCGTGATGAAGACACAGTAAGCACAGCAATACCAAGTTGCTGAGATACATTTCCCTGGTGATGTTTAGGATGTCTCATTGGATGTCTCATTCTGATTCAAGCACAACAGAATCTTTTTCATCATGCTCTTTTAAATAAACATTGACAGTTTGGGATCGTTTGGTTTGTAAAACTTTGCCACAGTAATCTGGTTGAATTGGTAATTCTCGGTGTCCGCGATCCACCAGCACAGCTAGTTCTATTTGGCCGGGGCGTCCAATATCAAAAAGAGCATCCATGGCTGCTCTTACTGTTCGACCAGTATAAATAACATCATCTATTAATAAAACGTGCTTGTCATCTATAGAAAACGTAATATTGGTTCCTTGTAAAATGGGTTGATAGCTAATCTTTGTCCAATCATCTCGATATAGCGCAATATTGACACTTCCAATGGGGATTGATATGTTTAGAATTTGTTGAATATTGCGATGAATTCGTTCCGCTAGATAGGCGCCGCCTGTTTGAATCCCCACAAGAATAAGTTTATTGATATTCTTAGTATGATTGATAATATCCTGTGTCAATTCGTACAGAGAGTGATTGATTCCCTGTTCATCCAATAATTTTTCAGTGATCATATTAAGCCTGCCTTATTACTTAGGAATGCTCTGAAAATAAGTTCCCCATTTTAAAATAATGTTCATCGGGGTTTTTGTTCTGTAGAGACGTAGCATGCTACGTCTCTACGTGCCAAACTATTATACGTTCAAGCTAAATGGGGAACTTATTTTTCGAGTATTCCTTAATAAAATAAGTAAAAAAATAAAGTATACTCCCTTTTTGATATTAATGCGACTTTTTTTTATGTTTAACTATCTTTACTTATAATTATTGTCAAAAACGCACAACATGTCAATACATAATTAAAGGATGCTCGAAAAAGAAGGTCATGCCTCCCAGAATTTTTTTTTTTGGTGATACGCATATCATTTAATATGTAACCCCAAATCGTGAATCATTTTCAGATCGGTTTCGATTTGTTGACCGGGTGTTGTTAAATAATCACCAATCATCAGCCCATTTGCACCCGCAAAAAATAAACGAGACTGATCTTTTTTTAGTGTTATTTCTCGACCGCCGCAGACAACAATATCCTTTTCAGGATGAATCAAACGAAAAAGTGCAATACATTTTAAGGCTGTTGATGAAGACAACAATGCCTGATTTTCAAGTTTCGTGCTTGGGATTGGGTTAAGAAAATTGATTGGAATGGAATCAACCTTCAATTCTCTCAGCAGAAAAGCCAATTCAATACGTTGTTCCCAAGATTCTCCCAACCCCATGATCCCGCCACAACAGACGCTGAGGCCAGCAGACTTTGCCATATGTATGGTTTCAATATCGTCATGATAATCATGGGTTGTACAAATTTGGCGAAAATAACTTTGTGCGGTTTCTAAATTGTGATGATAATTTGTCACGCCACTTTGTTTCAATTGATGTGCCATTTTAGATGATATTGTCCCCAAAGATGTGCAAATGGATATGTTTGTTCTTTTTCTAATTTCAATGATTGCATTGCAAATGGTATCCATTTCTTGGGAATTCAACATAAACCCACTCGTAACAATTGAAAAATGACTGGTCCCATGATCTTCGAACTTTAACGCCTGATCAATAATTGTTTGTTTGTCAAACAGGGGATAGGTTTTTGCATTTGTTTGATGATGAATCGATTGTGCACAAAATGCACAGTCCTGACTACAGAATCCGGATTTTGCATTAATAATACCACAAGTGAAGACAGTGTTTTGTTTATATTGTTTACGTAACGCATTGGCTTTTTTCATAATTTCCAGAATATTGTTATCTGGAATTTTTGAAAATTCTATTGCAGATTCCCATTTAATTTCGGTGGTATTGTTTTGCATTTTGACTGTCCTTTCAAATGAGTCGCATTTCCAATTGAGGTTTGCGGCTGTCGGTGGACCTGATGTTCGTCCTGGAATATGCCGTCCGCCACCAAAATTAGTTTGAGGGCAAACCCAATGCTCACCTGCATACACAAACCAAAATCAAGAAAACCACCTTAACCTTTCCATACACCTTACTAGGATTAATTACTATGGTAACAATAATTATTCAAGTAAATTTATTAATTACAAGTGTATGCATGCGTCCAAAAAGAAATCACAAATTTTGAATCAATTCACTTGGATGTTGACAATTTGGTATTCTTTCGTAATAATATAAAGGATTGAAAGAAAGAAAACAATCGTCCAATGGACATGAAAGGAGATAATAATGAATGTTAGAAAAGCACAATTTGCTGGAAGCTGGTATCCGGGCACAGAAAACGAATGTAAACAAGAAATAGAAAGATTTACCAGACTGAATGTTTCGGTATCTTCTAAAAATATAAAACGTGTTGGCGGAATTGTTCCCCATGCAGGATGGCAGTTTTCAGGTCAAATTGCATGTAATGTCATGTATTGCCTAAAAGGTCTTCAAGATCCGGATGTTGTCATCGTATTTGGTATGCATTTGCCCTCAAATGGTCCGAATATCATCATGCCAGAAGGTGCATGGGAAACCCCCCTTGGCTTAATTAGAGTGCATGAAGAGTTAGCACAAATGATGACACACCGATTTTCATTTGAAATTGAAACACCATCAAAGTTTTATCAGGATAATACCATTGAGTTGCAAATGCCTTTGATCAAATATTTTTTTCCCAATGCAAAAGTCGTAGCGATGGGCGTTCCACCAAATACTGAAAGTCTTGAAATTGGGAAGACAATTGTGAAGTATGCAAAAAAGAAAAAATTGAATATTATGATTATCGGTTCCACAGATTTAACACATTATGGCCCCAATTTTGGTATGACAACAAAAGGTCGCGGACGCGAAGCTGTTAATTGGGTGCGCTATGAAAATGATCGTCGCATTGTTGAATTAATGCTGGATATGGAGCCTGAAAAAGTTATCAATGAATCCTTAAACAATCGGAATGCCTGTTGCGGTGGTGCTGCAGCAGCCGCTATTGAGGCTGTTAAACAACTGGGCGCGACAGAATCCGAATCACTTGTATATGCCACAAGCTATGATAAAAGCCCATCAGATAGTTTTGTCGGATATGTGGGGATTATCTACTGATTCTGGAGAGTTACTAAGGAATGATCTGAAAATAAGTTCCCCATTGGGCGTATTCCCAAAAAGTCGGACTTTTTTAGAGAGAAACATTGAAAATGATGAATTTCGGCAAATCCAAGAACAGCGTAGGGCTAAAGCCCAACGCTGAATGGAAAAAGGACGCTAAAGCGCCCTCAAGTTTCATAGGTACTGAATTGGTTGCAGACTGATTTTATCCATATTGAAAAGATCAACCAATTTATTGATAATTAGCTTAATGGTATTGAGGGCGCTTTAGCGTCCTTTTTCCATTCAGCGTTGGGCTTTAGCCCTACGCTGTTCTTGGATTTGCCGAAATAAATCATTTTTCAATGATCATCAATGAATGTCCGACTTTTTTGGAATGCGCCCTCCCCATTTAAAAAAATGTTCATCGGGGTTTTTGTTCTGTAGAGACGTAGCATGCTACGTCTCTACATGCCAATCGATTATATGTTAAAGATAAAAGGGGAAAGTAATTCCCCTAGCATTCCTAAATAAGAAATTAATATAACTGACAGGAAATAAAAAAGTGAATTCCATCATCCTGAATATCTGAATCCGCCTCAATTTCAACATCTTCCAATGCTGCGCCCCAATAGATTTCAGCAAATGCAGATGGAGAGATTTGCCATTTCAAGCCCAGACCTGCACCCAAAAGAGTGTCTGGATCGAGATCTGAATTGTTATTACTTCCTTTGCCATAATCAATAAAGGGAGCAATTTGGAGTTGACCATCATTGATTGTTTTTGAAAGCGCAAAAAATGGATATTTTCCAATAGGGATTCGCCACTCAATTGATCCAATAAATCCACTATCTGAGATGATCAAATTTTCTCGATAGCCCCGAACAGTTGCAGCGCCGCCTATTGAAAACTTTTCGATTGCCAGCATTGGGTCATCAGAAAAACGCATGTTAATGCGTGTAATGAACTGACTTTGCAAAAAAGGCAATCGACGAATCCATTGAAACTGTCCAAGCCAGGCAACAAATTTTCCATCGGGAATGCGATCATCATCAGATATTGTTGCATCCAAAAGATCCACCCCAAAATTTAATGAAGAATGAATTGCGATGACCTGACTCAGACTTCGATGGAGCCATTGTTGAGAGAACTTTAGAATAGATACTTTACTATTGCCATCAATGACACCATCGGAAAAATTGAAAGGTTCGCCACGCAGTTCTGTATTACTCTCACGTGCTTCCAAGGCCAATTCCATTGTCAATTCTGTGGCTGGTGTCCGATATAGAAAATGGTTTATGCCCAGAGTGAACGAAGTGGTATCTCCTGTTATATCAAGGGCATTGTATGAATCTGCAACAACCTTGGTCTGGGAATGATCCACTGATATATTCATGCGGGTATCTAGGCGGTTCACAGGTATTTCATATTGGGCTCTGAAATTGTTCAAACCTTCTGTTCCACCATATTTAAATAAAAATGAATCTGCCCAGCCCAAAACATTTAGATGTTTAAACGTTAAATCACCACGATACCCACCAATCCCTGGTGAATTATGGTTGTGGCAATCCATTGTGACTTGAAAAGGATTGGCCTCCTGAACAACCACTTGAAGATTGGCCGCTCCTTTTTTCAATCCTGGTTTGACATAGGTATTGATATTTTCAATGGAAGGTTCTTGTTTGAGGAGTTTTAAACGAGTTTGTAATTTATTAATATTAAAAGGAACTTTGCCATCACCCGTTGACAGGCGAATACGTTTTTCAACAAAGGATGCTTTCAAATGGCTGCTTTCGACAAGGACTTTATCTAAAACACCTTCAATAATTTGATACTCAATTTTACAATCTTCAATACGCTGATCTTTTAATACACAACCCGAATTAACATACCCTTTTGAAATATAAAACATCGTCAGTTTATTTTTTATTTCATGAAGTTCCTCAGCTTTGACAATTCTGTTTTCATATGGTTTGAGAATGAAATCCAGATCTGCACGTTTGAAAATTGTATTTCCTGTAATAAATATTTTAGAAACATATATTTCAGCCAGTTGCGATAGATGAGAGGGTTTATCTTTTAATGAAGGCAAAAATGGAGATTTATTATCCAAGAGTGTTGGTGATTCTGCATAGGCTGTGATGGACCATATGGCAACAATAAAGAATATGATTCGTCTACAGATACTTTTTAATTCGTTCATATCACAATTCCATATTCATTAATCATTTATAAACACAGTTAAGCGCATTTAGAACATTTTTTTTTGCATGGATTCAATTATTCAAACACATTGGCCGTAATCAAAAAATGGATTCCATCATCTTGTAAATCATGATCTGTTGTTTGTTCTACATCTCGAAGTGCGTATCCCCAATAAATTTCAGAATATAAATTTTCACTGATTGACCATCGCGCACCCAGACCAATACTCGAAATGGATCTGGGATTTGGCTGTTCAGACTTTCTATTGCCCCCCCAGCCAAAATCGATAAAGGGTGCCAGGGAAACAATCCCCATCTTTTGATTTTTGGTCAAGGCCGGAATATTCCAATGCGCAACAGGAACGCGCCATTCAACTGATGCGACCAGCCCATTGTCGGGGGTCATTAGATTTTCACGATAACCTCTAACAGTACCGCGTCCGCCTATGGCAAATTTTTCGATCGGAAGGAGCGGACTATCTGATAATCGCAAATCCAAGCGTGTGATGAGTTGTGTATCTGCAATTCTTTTTATCCACTGAAATTGACCTAACCAGGTCGCAAAAGTGCCTTTGGGAATACTTTCATTCTCGTGACCGACTAACTGGGTAAGTGCATCTGGCTCTTTTGTAATATCTGTTGCATCCATAATATCCATACCAATACTGATCGTTGATCGTGCGGCAAGTACTTGAGAAAGACTTCTTTGTATCCATTCCTGAGAAAATCTGAGTACAGATACTTTGCTTTCGCCATTATAAACACCTGTTGTAAAACTAAAATTTTGATCATCAAAAATATACGTATTACTTTTGCGAAGTTCAAAATTTAAGCCCATTAAGAATTCGGAAGAAACTGTTTTATAAAAGGGATGCTTTAAACCAAGGCCTAAAGTTGTCGTATCACCAGTTATCCGCAAATCATCAAAAGGATTAATGACCACTTCAGATTTTGAACGATCCGCAACGAATGAAAAAGTTGATCCCCACCGATTGAGTGGAAAAACATATTTTGAGGCATAGGTGTCCAGACCTTCAGTAATACCATATTTGAAACGAATTCTGTCACCATAACCGGTCATATTGATATGTTCAAAGATAACATCACCGCGATAAGCGCCGACACTGGGTGAATTACTATTGCTAAATTCAAAATTTAAAAAATAAGGACGTGCCTCCTTAACAGAAACCTCCAGTTCAGCCTCACCCAATTTCAGGCCAGGACTCAGGTTTGCATTGATATTTTCAACAATTGGATCTTGCTTGATAATTTTGAGTCGATCTTGCAATATATTGATATTTAAAGGCGCTTTACCATCGCCTGTCGCAATCTCAAGACGTCGTGAGATATAATTACTTTTCAGCCAGGTGTTCCCTTCGACTGTAATTTTTGGCAAAATGCCTTCAATGATTTTGATACGAATATGACCATCAGAAACTTTTTGATCGGGTATCAGAGCACCGGAATTCACATAACCTTTGCTATAGTAAAATAAAGAAATTTTGTTTTTTACTTCATGCAATTCTTCAGAAGATATCTCTCTTTCCTCATAGGGAGAAACAATAAAAGCCAGGTCTTCATCAGAAAAAACCGAATTGCCCTCAAGTATAAATTTATTCACATACACAGAAGCTGCTGAGGATAAACGGTGCTCGGTATCCTCTTTTAATTTTGGCAACAATAGCGGAACTTCAGTTTTTTTATCCAGCACATCATTGGGAAGCGGGTCTTCTTCAGCCTGGATTTGTTGTATGTTCAAGCAAGATATAAATATTAAAAAGGCACAAAGTCTAAAGGTATATTTTGGGCGCATGCAAATAACTCCTTTTGGTATTTGGTGTTAATTTAGGGTTAAGTCTTTTTTTAAATTTCTTTTTGATTTCAATAAGCTAGGATGGTTACGTTTACTTGACTTTTTCTTTTTTTCAGATTTTTTGATATCAGTAACATCCAGTGGTGGACTGGGTTGCCAATCAATCAAGGAAGTCGGAATTGCATCTCGTCCTTCAAGGACCAATCGGCTGACTGATTCACCAGAGCGAAGCGCACATGGGGTTTTAACCCAACGCGTGGCATCTAAAAAATTTGCGGGAAGCACCACAAGTCCCTTACTGATATCAACCTGTGGCGCATCAATTTTAACAGTTCCATCATTCCCACGTTCGGATGTGGCAGTGACATAGCTGTCATGCGATTTGATATATTGTTCTGTCTTAATAAATATGGCACCACCATCACCTTCAACCGCATTTGCCTCTATACCACTATGGTTCATTAAAACAGAATTGGAGCGCGTATTAATATCACCGCCCGCACCAAAGCCTTTTTGGACACTGGCGGTAATCAATCCCTGAAAAAGGTAAAGCGTGTCTTTTCCCTCAATGGAAATTTTCCCGCCTCCAGAACTGATGGCCTCTGTATTCAAGGAACCATTGTTCTGTAGAGAAACTTCATCTTCGGCAATAATATTAATATTGCCTGCATTTCCTGATTTATAAACACCTTCCCACGTATTATTAATACGAACGAAATAATTGGAACCATTTTCATTGACACGATCTCCTTTTGATATGAGGGTCTCTGGGATATCTTCTTTCTTCGTAATCGGACCATTTGAATCTATTTGAAAATCTTTTGAAACAGATGGTTTTTGGATGGGGTTCCATGTGTTATTCTCACATATATAATAACTTGAAGTACTTGTGGCATAAAGAATATCACCTTTTTCGGCACTAACGATATCGTCAATGTTGGGACTCAAGTCATTGGTTGTTTCCCTGATATAAACCTGTACTGTTTTTTCGCTGTCAATGGGTTGCCAGTCCGTGCCGTCGAAAACAAAATTTTTAGAATAGCCATCACCGGCATCTGCAACTTTAGCCACATCACCAGGATCAACATTCAAAGAATTCAATTCTATAATATTTGCCACACGATTTAACGAAAGCTTTGTTTTTTCTTCCCATCCATAATTATCACCTTTACCTGTATAGATATATGTTTTGGGATTGCCCTGGCCATCATCTGCAACTTCGACAACAGCGCCAATCCTATCTGTTAAATTTTCTATCTGTTCAATTTTATCTTTGAAATATATGATATCGGCAACTGAAGAATTTGCAGATGAAATTGAAGCCGATTGATGGACATCAATATTATTTGCACCCAATAACACGATACCAGCTTTACCAGCGCCTGCACTGGCTGTACTGATAGAACTGCCATTGATAACCCGAATTCTATCTGATGGCTTTGTTATATGCCAGGGTTTGTCAGCTTTTGTTGAAGGATCGGTATTATCTTGATACGCCATACCAATTCGAATAACGCCTGCATCGCCACCTCTTCCAATACTATTGCTTGCTGATGAAATACTTGCTTTTTGATCCAAATTTAGATTCTGAACAAGGAGGTCAATGTTTCCAGCGTCTCCCCGACCATAAGTCGATGTATTGACTGATGTGTTTTCATGAATCAATGACAAAGACTTGCTATGAATGATAATGTTACCGGCATCACCACTTTCACCCAGCGCATTGCTTGATGAAGCGATTGAACTTTCTGATTTTATTGAAATGTGGCTCGAAAGAATTTCAATGTTTCCAGCATCTCCATATCCTTCAGTAGAGGTGCTAATTTTTGCGTTTGTATTTATATCAAGCGCTTGACTCCAGTTTTCAATATCTGAATAATCCGCTTGATCTGTTCCGGAGTCCATTATTTTAATTGTTCCAGCATCCCCACCAGCCCCTTTTGAATGACTTGCTGATGAAATTTCACAAAAATCTGAAAGATGAATTGTCTGGGAATCAATTTCAATAAGCCCTGCATTTCCTGCTCCATAAGTAGCTGTATTGATTGATGTATCTACGCCAGACATGTTGAGTGTCGCATTTGTATCAATTTTTATTGTTCCAGCATTTCCTGCTTGTTGAGATCTCACCCAATCTTCTCGAAAAAAATAATCCATTTCATATCTTGACCTATCTTGAACAAGATTAAATTTATTTTTTTGCGGGTCAAAATCAATTTTACTCTGGTCGAGATAATTTGAAAAATCATCTACAGTATACGTTACCCAGTCATCTCCATTATAAGTGTAACTAAGCGTCTTATTCTCATCAATCTTTACAAAATTCGCGCGATCTCCCTTAAAATAATGGCGGTCAAAAACACCTTTCATCTTCAATAATTGAGGGATCTCTTCAGGCGATAAGTCACCTTCTTTCAAATCATGCCATGTTCTATAAAAATATTTATATTGATCCGTATTACGAATCTTTACGATATCTCCCTTTTCAGGAATGATTTCATTTGGATCATCAACTGTAAAAATTCTAAATTGATACATGGGTAGCGTATCTCTATCAAATTCATACCATTGTTCTCCATTATAAATAAAATGAGCATTATTCGTTTCAGCTGGATTGTTTCCATCACGTATTTCATATTTATAGATATCATTTGTCGCTAAGTTTTCAAATATATTTGTTTGGTTTAAAATGCTCAAAACATTCGTGCTGGTGCTGTTCAGCTGTTTCCAGCTATCATGAAAATAATAATAGCCATCAGACATTATCGCCATATCCCCATTATCAAAATCTGTGAGTTCACTAAGCGCTGATACATAATAAACCGATAAGACCTTGTCAGGTGACTGATTACTCGCATGATCGGCATGCCAGGAAGTACCATCGTATTTGAAATAGTTATCATTCAATTCAGAGAGAATTGATTCTTTTGCAATATCCCCCTCGTTCGGATCACTTATTGTATCAATATCTGAAACAGAATAGAGTGTTTGAATATCGCTAATCTCATTTAGATTGCAGGGTTCCCAGCTTGTCCCATTGAATTTTTTATAGGATATTGTCAGTTGTTTAAATTTACATATATCTCCTGTTTCTAAATTATCGAACAAATCTGGCTGATTCAGTACATTTAAAATATTTTTTTCCATTTCAAAATCAACCCATATATTGCCATTATAATAGAAATATTTATCTGAACAATTTGCAATATCTCCCTTCTGTGGATTATTTATTGTGGATAAATCGGATTGATTATAATAGATCGTCAGGTTCGACAGTTTTATATCGCCGCCTCTAACATAGTTAATCAGGTCATTGGGCAATTCGTTCGATTGGGAAAACGTTGCTGAAGATATCGTTGCACCATTCATGATAGAAATTTCTCCAACACGTTCTATATCAATATCTCCTGCTTTACCCTTTCCTTTGGAAGAAGTTGATATTGTTGCAAAATCATCTAACGATAGAGAATTAACGATAATCGATATTTTTCCCGCATCACCTGCATATGACTCAGCATTTTCAGAACTTGAATATATACCGCTGCGATAATCTCCCTTTACTGAATACATACGTGAATAATTATTCTGACTTTGCTTGTATTTATCCTCAGAAACAATTTCAGCTTTACCGGAGATCGATAATTTTGAGCCAAGATTCAAATTGATCTCGCCTGCATCGCCTGCACCCAAAGTACTCGTAGATATAACGCCACCATCTTTAATAATGACTTCATCCACTGCAGAAACATCAATTTTTTGTGCACTCCCAGCTATGCTCCCCTGGCCCTCAGCCCTTGCAAATAAACCACTGGCAAAACCATCTTCATTTTCTCCATGCGGATTCCCCCCAAGTATTTCCAATTTTTTTGCATCTTCAACAACAACAGACCCCCCTTCTCCAGGACCCATTGTACTTGCTGTTACTCCTGCACCATCCTTAAGTTGGATGAGATTGCCTGCGATAAGGGTTATGTTGCCAGCCTTCCCCACTTCATCAGGCGTGCCATCTGGCTTGCTACTTGTTGTATATATTTTACAAGCATAACCCGCACTCTCTGTACCAGAAAATTGAATACTATCTGTCGCATCCAATAATACATCTCCACCATTTCCACCACCAAAGGTCTCACTTCCAATAAAAGCGCCATCTTCAAATTTGATGGTATTGGCATATAATTTAACTTGTCCACCATATGCTGCATCAGGATCAGTATTGAGGCTTCTGTTTCGGATTGAGCTTGCATCCGCATTTTCAACATAAGCGCCTGATATTCGGATCAAATCAGTCGCTCTCAGTGTGATATTTCCTGCTCTTCCCTTATTTTTGTCTTTAACTTTTACGTATGTAGAGCTTTCAATTTTTGCACCTTTGAGCAATGAAATAACTGGTGCTTCCAGATAAATGTCTCCCGCATTGCCATTATCTATTGAAGATGCTGAATTGACTCCATTTTCAGCCCTTATACTTGCGAAATCATTAACTGTGATAGAGTCATAAGCGACTAATTTAATATAACCGCCTTCTCCTGGTCCAACAGTCTGGCTTGAAATTTCTGAATTCAAATCTGTAATAATAATTGTGCGTGCTTTTATATCTATCGTACCTGCATTTCCTGCATTTTCATCCTTATTTAATGCATTTGCAAATATTTTAGAACCTGCCAATATATTCATGGATTCAAGTACGTCACAAGTAATATTGCCGCCTTGACCATAACCATTTGCATCAGATTTGATAGAAGATGTAACAGTTGTATTATCTGATGTTTGATCATAAGAAAAGAGCGTTAAATTTCGTGCTTTAATATCAATATTTCCAGAGTTTGATTGTGGATTGAGACTATTTGTTCCTGATTCAATTATGCTTCCATACAACCTGATAGACTCTGAATAATTCCCACTGTTTCCTCTCATAATGATATGACCACCATTCCCCTTTCTATTATACATAATGGTTTCTGTTGCTGCTTGCTGTTCTCCTGTAACTGGATCATTGATTTTAACTGATTTCCTATCCTGCGCAACTACAGTGGTAATAAACGTATTGTTTTCAAGATTAATATTCTCTCCATAAATTTCAATATTCCCTCCCTGTTCATCGCTACAATTCTGGGATAAAATGTTCGTTCTATCCAAAAGAATTTGACCGCCTTTAATAAAAATTTCACCACTTCTGCTTTGGTAATCAAAATTGGGATCTGGCGCCTGAGTAAATTTATCCACAGCCAATCTGGTTCTGTCATTTGCCATTATACGACCGAATTCTGCCTGGCTATTAATTTCGCCAATTTTTACACCAGGAATTGTCGTTAAGTCACTCGTTGGAACCCAGTCATTATTCTCATTGTACTGATATGTTTCAACCTGATCATTATTGGAAACAATTGCGACATCTCCCGAATGCGCACCAGAAATATCATCTATGGAATCAACCTTGAATATATGTTGCAATGGAACTTCATGCGCAGATTTAACACTGACAAGATTTATTCTTCCTGCATTGGCATACAGGGTTTCTGGATTGATCAATTTGTCGGTATCATCGTAGTAGTAATCCCCTTGCTCAAATTCAATATCTCCACCAATAAGAGATATTGTTTGCCCTGCTTCAACAGATAGTCCAGGTGTGAATAATTCAGGATCGTATTCACCAATGGGGTCATACTCACCGAGGCCTTGAATTTCAATACTGCCAAAATCAGCACTATTAATAAAGCCAAAGGCTGCTGGATGGTCCATAAATACATTGGACTCCGCATTCATACCAAATTTTGTTTCCGCATCATTTCCTCTGATATAATGTGCTGTACTTGCATGAAAAGACCCAGGAATATTCAAACTGGCATGAGGGCCAAAAATAATTCCGGCAGGATTTAAAATATAGAAATTCGGAAAATCTGATTGGATTGTACCATCAATATTGGAGGCCTTGCTACCAAAAACTCGACTGATAACATTTTGCAGATGCGTATCAGCTTCATTTCTAATAAAATGAGCTGTTTGCCCTTTATCAATATCAAAGGCGTCAAATTTAAGAAATTGATTTATCCCCTTTTGTTCTCCATAGCTTTGCTCAATGTTTATCGTATCGTTTTGGCCGACTTCTAAAGGGTTGTCTTTACCGGTAACGTGTATTCTAGATAAATCTTTTGCATGGACCAAAGTTATACATACAAAACAAACCCAAATACTTACACAAAAATGGATAATGTTCGTTTTCATTTCGATAACTCCTGTTTTTCTTATATTTGATTCTAATACCCAATTATTTTTTTACAATGTCTTCAATCGTGCATAATCATTTAAGGAATGCTCTAAAAATAAGTTCCAAATGATCCTACCAAATCTTACCTTAACCTTTATGTGGGCGTATGTTCAAGTTAGGGGAAAAATAATTTCTGATTATAACGCTAACTCTGATTTGGAGATGGGATTTTCGCCCTGAAAGGGTACAACATAAAAGCCCAGGGCAACGCCATGTCCGAAACCAATTCATTTGATTCCGGACATAAGTTTGATTCCAATTTTTATTCAGAGGCAAACACAATCTTTGCCCCTACACTGGCTATTGGCATCACTAGATTTCATTTTAGCCTGACACTTATGGGCTATATGTCCGGTGCTAAATTGAGAAAGGATGTTATAAAGCGCTGTCTTTACTCATAAGCAAATTATGAAGAAAATGGACTGTTCATTTCAATATTGATAAGAATTATCTGGTGCCCACAAAGTAAATTTTTTTTATCTATGTCCCTGCCTCAATTTCTACCTTTCCTTTTTTCCTGCCTTGCGTATTTTCTTTTTTTAGCAAACTCGACTTAATTTTCCTTGATCGAGATTTTCGAGCAAACATGATAATTAATGCGGTTATACCAATTAGCGTACTGATTATAACAGTAAGGACAGTAAATAGATTCGTTTTTTCAAGGACATATACATAATATAGAACAAAGCTGATCAACATAACGATCAATGGATGAACAACCCGACCCACCATAGAAAAGAACCAAATCTTTTTCCATGCTTCTCTTTTAATGTCTTCTGTCGCTGTAACCGGTTCTGTTCGTTTCCATTGAGTGAATATCAGAACAGATGCCAACACAGATAAGGATGCCAGACCATACACAGTGAAAAATGCATGCTCAATTGCCAAAATATAGCCAACAGGAATTTCTTGAGACAGCTTGATGTGAGAAAATGCTGTTGTCAACAAGGTACTCATTCCGATTGAAATTCTAATGGGGAATACATCAGGTGGAATATAATAGGTAACATAAGATATCATAATCATAACAAAAATCAATATCAAATTTTTGATCAAAAAGCTTACAATTCGTCGCTTAATTTGAATTTGTGCGTTAAATTGAGAATATTTAATGGAGTTTCTGGAGTTGAAAAACTTGGGCACACCGAGTGTTGAATTATTGGTAATAATATTTTGAAAAAACATGGCACTATCAGTTTCCCAACTGCTTAACGCACTGAATGAACGTTTTTTGGACGATTTTAGTCGCATGCCCAAAAGATCGGAAATATAAATTAATTTATCGCGTGTTTGTTTGACATGTCTAAATTGTATTTTTATTGTCTGCTTATCAAATGGATATTCATGAAATTGAAAATTGACTTTAAATGGTGCCTTTATCCGATATGCGCGTGTCGTTAAATTACCGGTTCGTTCTTCAATTACAGGCCGGCCCAGGGACAGTGGATCAACCGAGTTGACAAATTCGATGTTACTGTCATCAAATTCATCCTCAAATCTAAACCATAAGTAAAAATCAATCACACAACTGGAATTCTTTACAGAAAGATCACTGATTGTGTTAATATCAATACCTGTGTAAACCAGTTTGGTCTTATTCATGAATTTACCATCAATTAATATAATATTTCCCTCAAGAATTTCTTTTAGCATATTGTCAACAGTATTGAGATCGGTAATCAACTGATACTGTGTCAGGGTAGAGATCAAACGTTGATTTTTGTAAACACCAACAGCAAGGGGCTTATCAAAATCACCATCAACATTGAAATGAATATTGCCATTCACACCTTCAAAGCCATTCTCAGGACTGGTCATTGCAGAAAGAAATTCTCTGATGCGGTATCGATCTCGATTTATCTGACTTCTGTTTCCATTGATCCCCGCATTTTCAATGGCATGAATTGCGACAGACATGGCATCGTAATATCCTGCGGTCACCCATGATGGTTCTTCTTTGTACTTTGAAACAAAATTATGGCGAAAGACCTGCGCTTTTTCATTGGCAATATCAATAATAAAGGGTGATATTGTATAAATACCATTTGAATAATAGCCGGGTATTAACTTTTCTTGTGGGTATTCTCGCAGATATTTAATAAAGGCTTCGCCACCAAAAGCATCAGGCCCGATAATAGAGTACGTTGTTCCCGGATATTTCAAAGATGTAATAATTTTAACGCCTTCACCTGAGTGTGTTGCGACGAAAATCATTCCCGGATCATCCATTGCACGTAATTCACGTGTGATACGTTCAAGATCGTCATCAAGTGTGGGCGAGCTATGATTGAAAGACCATTTCTTTTTAATGTTCATCCCCAATCTTCCGGCAGAATTTTCAAAGCTTTCCATAAGCGTGACGCCATAGCTGTCTTCATCAAAAATAATTGATGCCGCTTCCTTTCGGAGTGTTTTATTCACATAGTTCGCAATAAAACTGCCTTGAAAGCTATTGGTGGGAATAATTCTGAAATACCAATCATTTTCGAGGGTAACATTATCGGATGTTGCGGATGCTGTAATGGCAGCCAGTTTCTTTTTTTTGTAAACCTGTCCAGCAGCATATGAGACAGAACTGAAATAATGTCCCAGCACAATAACAGCTTTGTTTTCATTGGCCATTTTCTGTGCCAGATCAGCAACATTTTTACTATCGTTTTTATCATCCTGTACAATTAATTTGATCCGGTAGTTTTCAAGCCCACCGTCATCTTTCAGCTCTTTCAGGCGAAGATTAATCCCTTTGAGCATGGCTTTTCCATAAGCCCTGCCTTTACCACTCATTGGGCCCATCACACCAACATATATGGTCTTTTTATCTCCTTGAATCAGAGACAGTCCAAAATAAACAACAAAAACCGCAATAATTGTACTGGCGATTAAATAAACGCGTCTTTTATAATTTTTTTTCATGGGTATCTCAATCGTTAGTTATGTTTGAAAAAAACAGTCAGGCGCTACCTGACGCCATAGACACTGGTCTCATTGTGTAGGCGCAGTGACTATATTCTTATTACATTTCATAACATGAAATTATTTCTGAGATGGTTATTCCATCTCTGGATCTGTTTTAGAAATTGTCCAGTTTCGGATATGTTGTCCGCCCATTGCCATGTGATACCAACCCTTAATCCATCTTTTGACAAGATATGGTGCTGTATAAAAATAAAGTGGAATAATTGCTGTTTCCTCTTCACAGAGTATTTGTTCTGCGCGTTTGTATATTTGACGTCGTTCTTCCTGATCATTGATCGCTTTTGCTCTATCCATCAGCCTGGCAAACTCCTCATTTTTCCAACCAATATAGTTTGCAGATTTGATTGGATGAAAAACATCATTCAACCAATTGTTGGCATCTGGATAATCAGCGCACCATCCCAATCGAAAAATATGAGGTGTTTTGGGTTGCTCTATGGAATCGACATAAGCAGTCCACTCTTTATTCTTTATGATAATATTTACATTCAAGTAATATTTAACGCAGGTTTGTACCGCTTTTGCAATCATTGAATTATCTTCAGAAGTATTGTGCATCAGAATAATTTCGGGCATTCCTTTCCCATTTGGATAACCTGCTTCTGCCAGCCATTTCCGCGCTTGTTTGGGATTGAAACTGATGCCCATGCCTTCAGAAATGGGTACAGAACCAAATATGGGAGGCCGGGTGAATGTGGTGGCAGGATCTTGATCCGCTTTTGTAATAACCTCTATAAGCAAGCGCCTGTCAATAGCGGCAGATATTGCCTTTCGAACAAGATGGTTGTCCACTGGTGGACGCAAGGTATTATATCCAAAATAATATGTACAAAAACTGGGTTCATTTGAATATTCTTTTCTTAATTTTGGATCTATTTTTATACGCGGTATTTCAGTTAAAGGAATTCGCATATACTCGCCACCAACGATATCCAGTTCGTCATTTTCATACATGACAAGTCCCACAGAACTTTCAGGAATAATAATATAATGAACTTCAGGAATATTCACATTTTGAACATCATAATATTGTGGATTCTTTTTCAAAATCATGACCTTGCCTTTTTTCCAATCAGCAAGCATATAAGATCCATTGGTTTGGATATTTTGATAATTTGTCCAGTTCTCACCATATTGTTTAATACATTTGTGAGGTAAGGGCCTATAAATCCAAAGTCCAACCATTGCCGGAAAGAAGGCTGCCGCATTTTTCAATTTAAATTCAACAATTTTATCATTGATGGCACGCACACCAATTTTGGAAATATCTTTCATTTTCCCACTCATGATGGCATCGGCATTTTTCAGGATACTGAACATATAAGAATATGGGCAGTTTGTTTTCGGGTTGATATTTCGCTGAACGGCCCAGACAATGTCATGTGCAGTCACCGGCTCACCATTTGTCCAGTTCGCATTTTTCCGAAGAAAAAACTGATACACAGTACCATCTTCATTTACAGTCCATTTTTCTGCCAGCTCTGGTGTGACTTTGTATGTTTTTGGGTCATAATCAGTCAAGCCCAAAAACAACTGTTCTGTTATTTCAATAGATGCCATATCCACAGTGAGGCCAGGGTCTATTGTTGGAATAACACCTTCAATGGGAATCCGAATAAAGTCAGGACGCGTTTTTTGTTGCGTATCCTCTTGAAAGTCATAGTTAAACTCTTGCATTTCATCCTGGTTGTCACAGGCGGCTATATAAAATATAGCTGCTATGACAAGCCCACATATCAAGATTTGTTTAGTTTTCATTTTTGATTCTCAAATTTAATTTGTTTATGTCTGGCTATTATCTAGAATCTATTTGAATTCATTCAAATGGTCTGATTTCAATAGCTAAACAGTTAAAAAATCACTAAAACAATAATAGCAGTTCATTTTATGAGTTACAAGACTTTTTCTGAAATTAGAAAAAATTTTTTCATATACTGCCGGTTGTTTTCAACAGATTAAAAGCAAGTTATATGCCAGTATCTATTTCATCTAATTCACAAAGAAATTAGCTGTTAAGGTAGTTTTAGCGTCTTAACCTGACCTGGACGACCAGATACCTTAATCAGCTCATCGTTTAAGTAAATTTCAAGGCCTGTTGCATTGCCCAAAAGAAGTTGAAATTCATTGTCCGCTTCTTTGCTTAGCACATCACCCGGCTTCAGCATGAATTCATTTGGTGGTTGATCATCAACTGTAATTTTCAACCATGTTTTTTCAATGGCTTTTAAACGAAGTGAATATTTCTCGGCAATTCGTTTATTTTCTTGTGTTTGCTGAGCGCTTTCTTCTTGTGTATCCGATTCTGAATCCGATTCTGAAGAATCTGTTATTGTTTGAACTGTTTTGGTGACTGGATGATATTCAGTAAAGGTAACTGGCTTGTTGTGATATGAAAAATCCACATTATTATCCAATTCACCAAAAAGGACATCTGTTTGAGAATTATTATCCTCCTTATCAGGGGCAAAATTCTTTTTCGCTGATGGCACAATCATTAAAAGTAGACAGATTGTCAGAATAATAAAAACCCCCACAGCCAGAAGCTGTGGAGATATGCCTCGCTTCACGAAATTTCCTTTAGCAGGCGGTAGGTTTTTTTGGGCGACACCGGTTCGATATTTCTTAATCACTGGTTCCGGATCAAGTTTGAGCGCCTGGGCATATGATTTCAGAAAACTTATCAGAAAAATATCTGATGTGGATGCGCGGTCAAACTGATCGGTTTCAATAAATTCCAAAATATTGGGTCTTATTTTGGTGATTTGAAAGATATCGTTTAAATCCAGGCCTTGCTTTTCACGTTCGGTTCGTAAAAAATCGCCGATGGAATCTTTTGCGTATACATTTGATTGATCGTTCATAATGTCACTTTTTTCAAAACTTTTTTTTTCATTATAAAATACTGATTCATCATTGAGAACATATTAATCAATTAATTTTATGTGGGACTTTTTTTTCAAATCATCAATCCATGCATGATAGCGTTGTTCCATTTTCGTTTGGTACAATATTTTTTTTATATCTGGTGCGGCCTCTTCAAATGTTTGTCCGCCTTCCTGTGTAATATTTTCAACATACAAAATTTGAAGTCCCTGATCTGTCTGCAATACAGTTGAACAAGATCCAACTTGTAAATCCTTGATTACATTCTGTATTTGCAATGATAGTTGATCCAGACTATAGCTTCCCAAAAGTCCACCACTTTCTTTAAATGGCGGCTCAGAATATTCTTTGGCAACATCCTCAAAAGGCGTCCCAGATTTGAATGCCGCCAGAGCTTCATCCATTTCGGCGCGTGTTTCATCTGATACCAAACGTTTGAGAATGGTTCTCAAATGATAGGTGGTTTTTGACTGATATTCTTCTGGATGACTATCATAGTAAGCCTGAACATCTTCATCAGTGATCACCACTTTTGATTGTACCATAATTCCGACCAGTTGAGACTGGATCTTTTGTTTTCGAATATGTTCACGATATTCCTTGATACTCGAACCTTGCATCTTGAGAACGTGTTCAAACTCTTCTTCAGTATAATGATGTCTCGTTCTCACGTCATCAATTGCATCATCAATTTCCCTGTCATCAATTTCAATCTGAAATGTTTTGGCCTGTTGTTCTGTAAGCGTTTCCTTTATTAACGTATCCAGTACCTGCGTGTTTAATTTGGATAAAAGTTCTCTTTGTTGCTCAGGCGGATAATCTGAGGTCCTTATTTGCATGGATAGTTTTGCATAGGTTTTATTAAATTCGGATAATGTTACAATATCATTATTAACCACTGCCAAAATCCGATCCACCAATTCCGCTGATGACAATCTGGTCATAAATAATATCAAGAGTCCGATAATAATATTAAATTTCATGCGTCTGATTTCCCATCAAAGCTAAAATATAGTCCATATCGTTCTTTTAGCCCCTTTATCCATTGCGGATATTTATCTTCAGTCTTTTCTTTTATAAGAAATGATTCAATCGCTTTGCTGTTCGTAGTTTCCTGGATATTTTCATTTTTTAGGGGGTGATCTCCTTTGGGGGAAATGGCTTGTTTGGGAAAGCGATGATGAAAAGATGCAATATCAGTCTTCGTAATTGTGATATTTTTCTGTAAATCTGTTTCAATGGTTTTATCAATAATTAATCGCTTCCTCAATCGTTTTTTCCATAAGCTGAGCGGTATGGCTTGTTCAAGCAACATGTTTTCAAATGTTTTTTCTGGATAATCTTTTCTGATTTTCTGAACCGCGGTTTCCAACTCATTGTCAGAAACAGAAATCCCCATTTCCCTGGCACGTTCTATAATTAAAACCTCTTCCATCAATTCTGCGATAACCTTTTCTCGCAACTTTTGCATTGTGCTTTCTGACATATTTGTCGGATAGGAGGTTTTGGCTATTTCAAGCACCTGATTCAGATATTCACTTGTTATTATACTTTTGCCCGCCCGAATAATCACCTGATCATTTTTTGGAACCTGTCCACAGGCAACTGCAAACCCTATCATTAATAATAGGATGGTATACTTAATATGTGAATATGCAAATTTATATAATATATTTATTTTAATCATAATAATTTTATCAAGATTTATTTGATAGTCGCTTTATTAACACGACGTCCAATTTCTTTCAAGATATTTTTTGCCTGAACACGAACCCCTCTATTTTGTTCAAACATGATCACAAGCCCATTGTCCTTAATTAATTGAATTTTCTTTGGATTTTCTAATGACCATTCCATCAGGGCCTGGGGATTCTTTTGATAATTTGGTTGACAATAAACAGTGAGGCGGTCACTACCAAAATCCACACGTTTGAGTCCTGCAATTTTCGCCAAAACCTTGATAACAATCTTGGACAACAGATTTTTTACCTCACCAGGCAGCTTGCCATATCGGTCAATCAATTCTTTTTGAAGATCGGCTATTTGTGAAATTTCTGTCATTTTGGACAAACGTCGATATATAAGCAAGCGTTGATCAATGTCAGAAATATAAAATTCGGGAATAAATACCGACCAGGGGACATTGATTTCCGGATCCAATGGGGGAAGCGCGGTTTTACCTTTTTGTTCATGGATGGCCTGTTCTATTAATTCCAAAAACATTTCATAACCGACTGCGGCAATATGACCAGATTGTTCTGCGCCCAGAATAGCGCCGCCGCCACGAATTTGAAGATCACTCATGGCCAGTTTAAAGCCTTCGCCCAGATCACTGTTTTCAAGAAGCACTTTCATACGTTTCATGGCAACACTTTTGAGTTGTGATTCCGGCGGCACAAACAAATATGCAAAGGCTTCATCACCACTCCGCCCCACTCGTCCCCGCAACTGATATATTTGAGACAGACCAAATCGATCGGCACGATTGATAAATATGGTATTCGCAGCTGGAATATCAATGCCAGATTCAATAATTGTTGTACACACAACCATATCAATTTTTTGTTTAATAAAGTCCACCATGACAGATTCCAGTTCTGATTCTTTTAGTCTTCCATGTGCTACTGCCAGACGAATTTCAGGTACCAGATTTTGTAAATAGGATGCAATGGAATAAATGGTATTGATATTATTGTGAATAAAGAAAATTTGTCCTTGCCGTGCCATCTCTTTACGAATTGCCTTAGCAATGACAATGCCATCAAATTGCGTCACATAGGTTGTAATTGGCTGACGTTCCTCTGGGGGCGTTGAGATAATGCTGATATCCCGAATACCCAGCAAAGAAAGGTGCAATGTACGCGGAATGGGCGTTGCTGTCAATGCCAGAACATCCATTGTTTTTCGGAATCGTTTGATTCTTTCTTTATGGCGTACGCCAAATCGCTGTTCTTCGTCAATGATTAACAGGCCAATATCCTTAAACTGAATGTCTTTTTGGAGCAGACGATGGGTGCCAATGACAATATCGACACGTCCTTCGGCAAGATCCTGTACAATTTGTCGTTGCTGTTTTGTGGTTTTGAATCGGCTGAGACTTTCAACACGTACTGGATAATTTTCGAATCTTTTTTGAAAGGTTGCCATGTGTTGCTCACATAGCAATGTCGTTGGGACAAGCATGGCCACCTGTTTGTTATCGTTTACCGCTTTGAATGATGCTCTCAAGGCAACCTCAGTTTTACCATATCCCACATCGCCACAGATCAGACGATCCATCGGGGCATCCTGTTCCATATCATTTAAGACCTGATTGATGGCTTTAAGCTGATCGGGTGTTTCCTCGTATTCGAACTGGGCTTCAAAATCCTGATAAAGGAAATCATCAGGCGAAAAAGAAAAGCCTTTGTTGACTTTTCGTGCCGCATATAAATTGAGCAATTCTTTTGCCATTTTTTCTGCAGATTTTTTTACCTTTTCCTTGACTTTTTCCCAGGATTTCCCTCCCATTTTATCCAGCGTGGGCGCAATACCTTCAACCCCCATGTATTTTTGGATCATATCCAGACGATCAACCGGTAAATATAGCCGATCGCCATCTTTATAGGTGAGCAAGATAAAGTCGTTCTCTACACCATTATGCCCCAGTTTTATCAGCCCCTGATACTGGCCAATGCCATGCTCAATATGCACGACCAGATCATTATGATTAAGGTCTTGAAAAGAAATCAATTCTGTCTGAACTTTGGATGGGCTCGTTTTTCGACGTCGCTTTTTCGGGCCAAATATTTCATCCTCTGATGCAATGGCAAGTTGGGCCGCTTCCCAGACAAAACCAGAGGAAATTTGTCCCAGACATATGTATATTTTTCCATGGCTTCGGTTCAGATCAGGTATGACTTCAGTAAGATGAAACTGAATACCATATGGCTTTAACAGAGACTCCAGACGTCTGGCCTGATTTTTACTGCGACAAAGCAGTAAGGACAAGCATCTATTGGTTTGCTGTTCGCCGATCCAATCCACTAATGGTTTAAGCAGATGGTCTTTATCGCGTTGTTCTTTCAGCTGACTTTTGAGTGCCAGATTATCCGCAATGGAAAATTGCATCGGTGTCACATTTTCAATATGAGATTCAGATTGTATTTCATTCACCTGAATGAAATGTTTTTGCGAGATTTGTTCACAAATTTCTGCCCAGGGCTGAAATATTTTTTCTGGAGGCATGCACAATCTTTTTTCATCTTTTGCCGCTATGAAATTTTGTTCGGCATGATAAAACGCATCTGTGGCTTCCCGCTCCAAACTTGAGGGTGAATGGAGTGTAAAAATTGTATGTAAAGGAAGATAATCAAACAGCGTGTTCATTTCATCATATACAAATGATATCAGCCCATCAAGAACAGAAAAGTTTTTATCTTCCTTAATCTGATCAACCCATCCCCGAATCTTTGATGGGCCAATTCCCATTTTTAAAGCATGTTGACGAATATTATGGAGCAAAATGATTTCTTTTTGTGCATAAACAATGCTTTCACGCGCAGGAACAATTGTTGCTTCAGTGATTGATCGAATGGTTCGTTGTGATTTATGTGAAAAAAAACGCATGGAATCAATGGTCTCCCCAAACCATTCCATGCGGATAGGATAATCATAAAGGGTTGAAAAAACATCAAGTATTCCCCCGCGTACACAAAAATCACCGGGTTCTTCAACAATAAGTTCATGGGAATATCCCCCGGCAACCAGCCTTTTTATCAATTCGTCTCGATTGATATCTTCACCTTGAATGATAAGTTCTGCATAGTCTGCCAGTGCTTTTTTGGGTACAATATATTGTGACAAGGCTTCGGATGTGGTTATTATTACCGGCGGTGTATGACCCGCAATGAGATCGTATAAAATCCGGATGCGACGCGCGGCATTTTTATTATGGTAGCTCATAAAATCTGATGGAAGGGCCGGATTTGAAGGAAAATGATGGAGCGGAATTTTGGTGTTACCCAAAAAGAAATAGATATCATCCATCAGAACTTCGGCCTGTCGATCTGAAGGAACAACAATAACAATGCATTGTTTGTTTACTTGATAAACCTGAGTGATTATCATTGCCAGGGAAGCCCCTGATAAACCGGTACATGCAATATTATTTTTGGATTTTAGTTTTTTGAGTAGGGTTTTGATTGTATTCATTATTCGTACATTCTGATTTTTTTTGTTTGAGATAATAGCAAAACTATATGAAATTTTCAATATTGAATAAATAAACCCAATAAAGTTAGAAACATCGAAAAATAAGTTCCCCATTTATCTTGAACGTATAATAGTTTGGCACGTAGAGACGTAGCATGCTACGTCTCTACAGAACAAAAACCCCGATGAACATTTTTTTAAATGGGGAACTTATTTTCAGAGAATTCCTTAGAGATTAAACGATAGTCATGTGTTTAGGGGAAACATTTCTAATTTATTCTCGAACATTAAGGTCGTGTAGAGACGTAGCATGCTACGTCTCTACAATACATTTACCTCAAAACGAACAATATCAATAATGGGGGGGCGCATTCCCAAAAAGTAGGTTCGTCATTTCAAAATAGTCTGACCGCCTGGAGTTGAAACTCCAGGCTATTCCTGTAACGTCCCTATGGGACTTTAAGTGTTTATGAATGAACGAAAAATAAGAATCTCATTTTAGTTCCGAACATCTGGAGTCCAAACCTTTAGATTTGGTAGACAAGACACTTCAAGTCCCTGTGGGACGACACAGGAATAGCCTGGAGTTTCAACTCCAGGCGTTTAGGCAATTTGGATATAACGTCCTACTTTTTGGGAATGCGCCCTAAGGAATGCTCTGGAAATAAGTTCCCCATTTTAAAAAATGTTCATCGGGGTTTTTGTTCTGTAGAGACGTAGCATGCTACGTCTCTACGTGCCAAACTATTATTCGTTCAAGATAAATGGGGAACTTATTTTTCGAGTATTCCTAATGGGGATGTTCTTTACAGAGAAATCCTAAGCATTGGTCTGTTGGTTTCTCAACGAAACAAACAACTCTTTGAATGCCGCATGATCCTTGTTTTCAATGATTGGAATCATTTCATTGAGAACGTCTCGGTACAAGCAGATATAGTTTAACGATTCCGGATTATCAATTAACAATGAACCAAAAAGCTCAGCAGGTTGATCCAGGAGTTTGTAAATGCGATCCAGTCGGCGTTTGAACGTAATTGTGCTGCATTTTTCAATATCCGCGATAGAAAATCCGGATGATTTTATGCAATGGGCCAGACCCATTGTTGAGAAATGGTTTACCCCCTGAATCACTCCCATCAAGCGGTCATGTTCTTTGGGATCCATTTCAAGAATTTTTAGTTTACCGGTTTCAAAAATTTGTTTTGTCCATTTCAGTCCCGAGTATCCGCGACCTGAACAGATTGCAACACGTTGCCCTTCAGCGTTTTCAATGGGGCCAAACAAGGGATGAACCCCAACGACCTCAGCATCAGAATGTGCCAACATGGCTTCAAGCGGTTTTTGTTTGATTGAGGTCAAATCCATGAGGAGTCTTCTTTCTCCAACATATGGCCCAATTGTCTGGATCATTTGAATGGTCACAGGAATCGGGACCGCAATGACAATGACATCACAGAGACGTGCCATCATTTTGGGGGTCAATTCTGTGGATCTGCCAACAGGATAGACATCATATCCTTGTTTTTCAAGATAATCAGCAAACCATGCGCCCATACCACGAGTGCCCCCTAAAATACCAATTTTTGAAAAGCTTAGTCCCATACCATACCTCCTTCAGGATAGGACCCCAGACGTTTCAAGATGGCACAATGTTTTTCCATTTCTTGTATTGCCGAATGAACACCTGGTTCACTTATATGTCCCTCAATATCTGCAAAAAAGAGATATTCCCAATTTCTTACTTTCATGGGGCGGGATTCAATGCGTGTCATATTGATTTCATATTTTGACAGCGGGTTTAAGGCCGAATACAAAGCACCTGGACGATGGTTCAGGAAAAAAAGTAAGGATGTTTTATCTTTACCGGTCGGCTCGGCATGTTGTCGGGACACAATTAAAAATCGGGTGACATTGTCGGGTTGGTCTTCAATATTTTCCGCCAACATATTTAATTTATATGTCATTGATGCCAATCGACTGCCAATGGCTGCGATTTTTGGATTGTTTTGCGCAACAATGGCGGCGGCTGATGTACTTTCCACTTTTTGTGTGGGAACGTGCGGATAATTTGAGCGAAGCCAGGAACGACATTGTGCAAAAGGCATGGGATGCGAATAGATTTTTTCAACATTTTCCATGTTTGATGATTTACTGAGCAAGTGATGACGAATACGTAAAAATATTTCTGCACAAATTTTAAGGTCATATTTGTAAAAAAGATCCATCGTAATATTGACAGCGCCTTCATAAGAATTTTCAATTGGTACAATACCCTGTTGACATACCCCTTTTTCCACCAGGCTGAAAACATCTTCAATGGTTTCAGCAGCGCGAAAGGTTGTTGAATGTCCATACAAATAAATAGCCGCTTGATGACTAAATGTCGCTTCAGGACCAAGATAAGCAACATTAATCGGTTGCTGAACTGTACGTGCCGCAGAAATAATCTCAGAAAAAATGTATTGAATAGCTTCCGGGGTCAGATGGCCCTGACTTTTGGATTTCAGATTTCGAAACACCTGTTCTTCACGTGCCATGTTGAACACTTCCATTCCCTGTTTCTTTTTGATCTGTCCGACTTCATAGGCCAAATCTTGACGCTGAACCAGTAATGACAACAACTGATTGTCAATGGCATCAATTTTTTTCCTGAATGGAAGCAATGGATGGCTGTCTGGTTTTGTTTCTGAGTTCACAATATCCTCCCTGTGATGATCAGACAGCAAAATATATGCTGCCTGATAAGATATAATAAATTATTGAATCATTGCAAGTGCTTCCTCAACAGAAGCATTGTGATGAACAATTCTGGCAATTGCTTGCACGATTATGGTCGGATTTTTATGTTGAAAAATATTGCGACCAATTGATGTGCCTGCTGCACCGGCATCAATGGCATCTCTGACCATTTCAAGAATTGCCCGGTCAGATTCCATTTTGGGACCACCGGCAATTACAACAGGTTTGTGGCAACCATCAACTACCTGTTTAAAGGTTTCTGGATCGCCAGTATAAGAAACTTTGACAACATCAGCGCCCAATTCTGCTCCCAATCGTGCAGCGTGTTTAATATGCTTGGGATCAAATTCGTTTTCAATATTGGGACCGCGTGGGTAAATCATTGCAAGCAATGGAATTCCCCATTCAGCGGTTTTGTATGCAACGTTACCCATATCTTCAAGCATTTGTTTTTCATTGCAGTCTCCAATATTAATATGAATAGAAACTGCATCAGCACCCAACTTGATGGCTTCCTCAACAGAACAGACCAGAATTTTGGAGTTGGGCTCAACAGCAACTGATGTGCTGGCCGACAAATGGACAATCAACCCCATATCTGGACCAGACTGTCTATGTCCGGAACCGACAATTCCTTTATGAACAACAACCGCATTCGCTCCGCCATCTGCCACTTGTGCCATTGCGGTTTTCATATTGGCGATTCCAAATATGGGACCAACAGATACGCCATGATCCATTGGGACAATCAGGCATTTACCTGTGTCGCGATTGATAATTCTTTCCAGACGAATGGCCTTACCAATCATAATCTATCTCCTTATTGATAAAAAAAAAGGCCGTGACATAATTTGTTCACGGCCCTTTAAATAAAAAAAGCCGTGAACACCCTGGTTGTTCACGGCTTGAAGTTTATTTTCAACAATATAAACCCATGAACAAACCAATCCTGCTAAAGTAATAAAAGTAAAAATTCATTTGATTGGTGAATGGGTTCATTGTTGATTCCTTTTGGTTAATTTTTTCCTTTGCAAAGGTTTTTTGCTTTTAAATGATAGTATTATGTTTGTCAAGAAAAAAATGTATGGCATCATTTTTAATTTTTAGGAATTCTCTTAAAATAAGTTCCCCTTTTTAAAATAATGTTCATCGGGGTTTTTGTTCTGTAGAGACGTAGCATGCTACGTCTTTACGTGCCAAACGATTATACGTTCAAGATAAATGGGAAACTTATTTTTCGCGCATTCCTTAGAAGGTAAATCATCAACAAAATTGATCTTGCATTTTGTTGATGATTTATATATTTTTGAATGAATCACAATGAATCAAAAATGGATTCCTTTAAAATATCTGCACATCAGTTATTTTGAAAGTAATCTTAGATAAAGATAAAGATAAAGAAAAAGGAGACAAAGGAATGTTAAACATTGGAAAATCCATTCGCATGGAAAGGCTGATGGATAGAAATACCGGCCGAACAGTCATCGTACCAATGGATCATGGGGTAACAGTGGGACCCATAAAGGGATTGATAGATATATC